>ERZ795062.28-NODE-28-length-149403-cov-441.683089_pt1 | contig 149403 bp, 141 predicted proteins | sample MGYA00375146_ERZ795062 | MGnify/ENA primary metagenome ERZ795062 (study PRJEB30191, sample SAMN05720281) | activated sludge metagenome | isolation source: Anaerobic digester | place: USA | collected 2015-07-16 ...
TGAATGCAAACAAAGAGTTAGAAGACATGAGAGCCAAAGAAAAGAGCCTTTTGGAGCTCATGGGGCAGCTGCGACCTGATGTTGAGGATGAGTCCTTCTACAGTTATCTTCTCGATTTGGCTTTGTCCCTGGTTCCTGAAGCTCAAGCTGGTTCGATATTGGTACGAGACGATGATGGCTATATGCGGTTTCGAGCGCTTAGGGGTTATAGCTCTTTGTTAAATACTCTGGATCTAAAGCCTGAATGGGTCTATAAACCTGAGGGTGTGGAGGTAGTTAGAGAGCTTCGAGACAGTTCCATGCCGCCAGAGATTGCAGCCGTGTTTAGCAGTGCCAGACCTTCGCCTATTGTGGTATCTTTGGCTGCTCCTCTTATTGTAAATAAACAGTGGTATGGGTCAATTTTCGTCGATAGTTTTGAAGAAGTTGACTTCAATGAACAGTCCATGGAGCTGTTTAGATCCTTAACCAGTTTAGCAAGTGCTTTCACTGCCTTGAAGATTCATGAGCGAACAGCAGGCAGGTTTTTGAAAGAGATCATTCTCATATTGGTAAAAGCCTTGGAGTACAGAGATCCGTATACGGCTGGTCACTCAGAAAGGGTGGCAAAAATAGCTTCGGATTTTGCCTCCTTTATAGGGTACATCGGAAGTACCTCCGAGGACATTTACTGGGCTGGTATCTTACATGATATTGGGAAAGTAGGGGTGCCTGACTACGTTTTGAAGAAACCTGGTAGTTTGACACCTGTGGAATACGCTGAGATGAAGAAACATCCAGTATTCTCAGAAGAGATTTTAGAAGGCAGTGAAACGCTTCGGAAATATGCCAAGTGGGTCGGGTCGCATCATGAACGCTGGGATGGTAAAGGCTATCCCAAAGGTCTCATGGGAGAGGAAATCCCATTGGAGGGTAGGATCTTGGCTCTGGCTGATTCTTTCGATGCTATGAGCACCGATAGGCCTTACCGTAAAGGTAAGAACATTCATGAATCCATGGAAGAGATTTTAAGGTGCAGCGGTACACAGTTTGATCCTTATCTGGCGACACAATTTGTTCAGTTTTTGAAACGTTACTTTTTGTAACTCTTGCCTGGTCAATGAAGGAGGACTTGAAAGTGTGGAGTAAATGGGCGGAAGTATCCAGGAAAAGCCTTCAGAACAATGTGGAATTAATAAGAGAAAAACTACCTCGGTTAGAACCCATCGCCGTAGTTAAAGACGATGCCTATGGTCATGATGCTGCTGTGGTGGTTCCAGAGTTACTGAGAAACGGCATAACAAAGTTTGCGGTGGTTTACGCAAAGGATGCTCTTATGCTGTCCGAGTTTGGCGCGGAATGGATATTGGTGCTGGACGATCCGCCTGTACCCAGTATGTGCTCTGAGTTTGAGAAGAGAGGTATACGATTCTGCATAACAGATGCAAAATGGCTAAGCGATGGGTTACTTGATTTGCCTGTAAAATTCCACCTCTTTGTGGACGTGGGAATGCACCGCGAGGGTGTTCCTTGGTATGAAAAAGATACCATAAAAGAGATATGTAAAGTAACAGGGGACAGACTAGAAGGTATCTGTTCGCATCTGTCGAACGGCCTGACTGACTCACATGTTCTTGCCACTGAAGAAGAGAGGTTTAAAGAAGTTCTAAGTATCGTACCAGACAGCTTAATGGTACATCTGTCAAATTCAGCATCACTGCATAATGGGAAGTTTCCTTATGCCACTCATTTTAGACCTGGCATATCACTCTACGGTTATGGTCATCCCGATTTACAACCTGTGCTGTCTCTAAAAGCACGTGTTGTTCACGAGCATATATTGGAGCCCGGAGAAGGACTCTCGTACGGTTGGACTTGGAGGGCAACTGAACCCACCCACGTTGTCACTGTTCCTGTGGGCTATGGCGATGGATATAACAGAAAACTGAGCAATAAAGCCATAGCTGGTTCTAAGGCTGGTACCATCCAGCAGGTAGGGACAGTTACTATGGATTTTACAATGTTTGAAGCTCCCAAGGGCGTCACAGTAGGTGATGAGGTTATTCTCATAGGCGAATGGGACGGAGGGCATTTGTGGGCGGATGAGATGGCACAGATTATTGGGACGATCCCCTATGAGATCTTAACGAGCATTAGTCCGAAAATACCCAGAGTGCTAGTATGAAGGTTGTTACTTTCAATGTAAATGGTATTAGAGCACGTCTGCACTCTGTCTCCGATCTTTTGCACATGGAAGAACCTGATGTTTTGTGTTTACAGGAGATAAAGTGTGAGAACGACCTTTTTCCATACGATCTTTTTTCTGGTTATCATTGCTACGTACACGGGCAAAAGGCCTACAACGGTGTAGCAATTTGCTCTCGGGCCGAAGGAGTTCCCGTACATATCATGGAAGAAGTAGAAAGCCGAACTATGGGCACAGCCATAGGTGATATCTTATTTGTAAATGTTTACGCACCCCATGGAGACCTTCGCGGCACCTCAAAATTCTTTCAGAAAATACAGTGGTACAAATCTTTCTCCAAGCGTATGGAGGAGCTTTTGGAGAAATACCCGAAGGCCTTAATTGTGGGTGATTTCAACGTAGCTTTTGAAGATAAGGATGTATGGGACCCCATTCTTCTCAAAGATACGGTAGGAACCCTTCCTGAAGAAAGGGAAGCTTTAAACGCTCTTTTAGAAGTAGGTTTTATTGATGTTTTCAGGGCGTTATATCCAGAAAAAGTGCAGTTCACTTGGTGGGACTACAGGCAAGGGCGAGTATGGAAGAATCAGGGCCTGCGCATTGATTATGTCTTATGCAGTGAGCCACTCTTAGCGTCAGTTTCAAATGTTTACGTGGTGGAAGAGATAAGAAAGAGGCGCGACCTAAAACCTTCGGACCATGCTCCCGTTGTGTGTGTTATGAGCTATGACACTGGTTATTAGCATCTTCGTTCCAAGAGAAACGGACTACCGGTTTTGTGACTACATTAGTGAGCTCATGGGTGTTTTTTGTCACACGGAAGCGCTAAGAAGTGTGATCCAAATGTTGATGGCTTTTTCTGTTGTGTTTTGCGTAGAAAAGGCTTGCCATGAGTGCTGTTAAAGGTATCGTTAAAATGAGACCAGCTGAAGCAGAGAGTGCTCTGACTACATCCCCTACGAAGAACTCGCCGGTGATGTATTTGAAAGCGGTGTTTTCACCAGAACTGTACAGGTAAACCAAAAGACCTAACTCAGAACCAGCATATGCAAAGATGAGTGTGTTAACCATGGTACCAATCATATCTCGTCCAATACGTGTCAAGCTTGAGAAGAGTGCCAAGAACTTTATATCAGGGTTTTGCAGTTTAATTTCTCTGGCAGCTGAGACAATGGAAACAGCTACGTCCATAACCGCTCCAAGCGCTGCTATCATGATGGCGCCAAAGAATAAAGCCAAAGCATCAACGTTTTTCAAAGAAGAAAACTGGAAGAAAGAGAAGATTTCGGATGTGATTCCGTGGATGGAAGTCATGTTTGCGGCTCCGAGCCCAAACACATAAGCGCTTACCACGCCTAAAACTGTACCAGCACTTGAGAGCAGAATCTTATCCCAACTGTCCATTACCAACGTTATAGTGGCCACTGTGCCAACTACTACTGTTAGCACTCCAACCGTTACCGGACTTGCACCGCTAGCAATCATTGGTATGGACATCTTCCACATAAACAATCCAGTGAGGAACAATCCCAAGAGAGCATCTAGGCCTTTAACGTTTGCGATGAATAGCACTATTAAGGCGAAAATCGCGACTGTGGAAAGCATTCCAGAAAGTCTGTCCAAATCCTGGATGTAGGCATCGCTGACCTCGCCGTTGTCCGTGATTACATAAACGAACACCCTGTCACCTGGTGAAACTAAGAAAGATCCATACATGGAACTCTCGTAGATGTTCTGGGCGTAAATGACTTTTCCCTTCAAAGGACCTTCAGATATCTTTACAGAGACAAGTTGCACCGTACTCGATTCTTGATGGATTACCTGCAAAACAGATTCCACAGTGCCTCTGTAGAAAGCCTCTTTTTGCTCATCCGTGGGCATGGAGCCTGGCCTGCTAAACGAAGGCACTTGCCACAAAAGTACAATTAAAACGATAGCCGCTATGCGCTTTATCCATGGCATAAACTTACCCATATGTGAGCTATTATACCCGCTTGCCATTGTCCAACAATGTTATTATTAATAAAGCGATTGCTGCTAAGGTTGTCATACATAGTTGAGGAGGTAAAAAGTGCAATCTTACAAACATTTTGCTGTTTTCCTCGATCTGGAGAATTTAGCTAAGAGCTTAGAGAAATATGACAAAACGCCCCAAGAGCTCATGCAAAAGATCTTAGATACTTTTGCTCAGATGGGCAAGATTGATGTTGCCAGAGTTTATACGGGTTGGGGTGTTTTTGCATCACTTATACCCTTTGCCGTGGACATGGGCTACGAGGTCGTATTCGTATACGCTCATAGAAGTGGGAGCGTCGTAAAAAACATGGCTGACATGCAGATAACGGTAGATGCTCTGAAGTTTGGTTACGAGCGAGACGCTATTGATACCTTTGTGTTTGTGTCAGCTGATCGTGACTTCATACCGGTTATAAAGGCTCTTCAGGGGCTTGGTAAGGAAGTAGTAGTCATTGGTGACGAGCAAATAACATCAGAAGCGCTCAGGAACACAGCTGATGCTTTTGTTTCACTCAGCGAGCTTGCTGGTGGATTAAAGAGTTTGACCAAGAATAGGGCCGGCAAAGACTTTGAGAGCTTTTTCAACACCATTGGTGGCATAATCAAGTTCGTGGACTTTATGAATTACGAACTCTCCCCCTCCATTTTGAAAGAATTGCTCACCATGGTCATGCCTGACTTTACTGAGCATGATTGGGGCTATCCCAATTTTAAAGCACTGGTTAAGGATTTAGAGAAGAGGGGGCTAGTGGAAATTGTGGATTCCAGCAAAATGAAAATGGTACCCACAGCTCGTGTTAAGGATTACGACTTCGTCGTGCCAGAAATAGACGTTGAGCGTGTAAAAGAAAGGATAAGCTCGGACACTAACTTCACAAAGTTGGTGGATGAGCTTAGGAACATTGAAAAGCAAGGAATACGAGGAGGTAAGGATTACTGGGAAGCTTTAATAAAACTTGGGAACGAACTTGGCTGGTGGGAAGTCAAACCGGGAGGTGCGGAAGTTGAAAAGTCGGAGTAGTAGTAGTCGCAAGAAAAGAAGTTCGGGTCTGCTGTGCATTGTTGTTGTCGTCTTAGTGGTTTTGTTGATTGCCTTCGCTACTTGGTTTTTTTCTGGGCAAAAGACGCCTCAGAAGGCTGCCAGAAAATTCGTAGAGGCCTGGGCGAACTACGATCTTTCAGGTATGAAGTCGGTGAGCACAAAGGAAATGGGCGAAGGTATGGTTGAAGCTTATTTTCGATCTTTTTTGAATTCCTTAGAGAACATGAGACAGATTACTGCGGATGCTGAGGGAATACCCGTAGCATCAGTGGAATATCCAGTTAAATGGGAAAGTTGGAAGCTTAACTACAATGTGGTTGACGACGGGGTAGTGGAGGTAAAAGGGACCGTTGATTATATCTACAAGGCTTACGAAGAGACGACCACGCTCTCCAGAAGCGTCCACTGGATTGTCACCACAACTAAAGAGGGCAACGACTATTTTGTTAGTGGTATGAAGATAATTGCAGACAATCCCATGGAAGCAGTTTGGACGTTCATGGATGCGCTAATGTCCAGGAATATGTTCTACGTGAAAAAGACTGTAGCCAGTGCGCCTGATGAAGGGTTAGCGAACTTTTTGGCCAGCATGGGGCTTGAATTTAGCAGGGGCTATGCCACAAAAGGGCTTTTTCTCTTGCCCGCTGTGTACGACGAAGGCGATACAAACAGAGTTCACGTAAGTTATACCCGAGTTGGTATAGGTGGGACATCGCCCCTTACTAGCGACGTTGCCATTGTCGACGCTACATTTGACACGGTTCGCGAAGGCGATGGATACGTGGTCAAAAATGTTTCCTTTAAGGAAATAGGAGAGTAGTAATTAAATGTTAAAATGTAATGTTGTGTGTTTTTCGAAGTTCTACTTCGTTCAAGTTAGAACAAAAATTCTATGCATAGTTTGAGGAGGTAATGAAAGGTGGAACCCCGTGAAGAGAATTTCAATCAAGAATTCGACGTAGAAATGGCTGAAAGAGGGGATCTCGTAGAGGGAACAGTTTTACGCGCTGATGTAGACGGTTTATGGTTGGACATAGCTAGTAAATACGATGCTTTCCTCCCACTGGAAGAATGTACTGGTGAGTTAGCACGTCAGGTGCAAGAGGGTAATGTACCAACCAGTGTGGAGGTCGTTGTTACAAGAACCAACGATGATAAAGGATACATCTCAGTCTCTCAGAAGAGAGCGGCATACAGGAAACTCTGGAAAGATGTAGAAGAATGGGAAAAAAGTGGAGAGGCTAGAAAAGTAAAAGCTGTGGACGCTGATGAAAAAGGTGTATTTGTGGACTTGGGCTCTGGCATTTTAGGCTATGTGCCCGCATCTCAGTTGGACATAAGGTACGTGCGTGACACAAAGAAATACGTAGGTCGCACACTAAGAGTGAAAATACTGCGTGTTAACCGTAGAAGAAATCAGATTATTCTCACTCAGCGACAAGTGCTTGAAGAAGAGCAAAAAGAGCGAGCGGAAAAAGCATGGTTGAAGCTTAAGGAAAGTGACATTGTGCGTGGTCACGTAAGCAGGATTACTGACGAGGGTGTTTTTGTGGATCTTGGCGATGGTATTGAGGGTTTTGTGCCCAAAGACGAACTTGACTGGAGGCCCATAAAGAATATCGCCAAAGTGTTTAGGCGTGGCGATGTGGTCAGGGCAAAGGTGCTTTCTGTGGACGAAGAAAAGAAAGAGATGGTGCTAAGTATTAGACTTGCAACGCCAAATCCGTGGCAACTCTTTGCCGAGAAACACAATGTAGGAGACGTTGTCAGTGGCCGTGTACTTCGGTACCTCAGGGGAGGGCTTTTGCTTTTGGTGGATCGTGTCACTGGACTAGTGCCTGCACAGGAAGTGTCTTGGAAACGTGGAGCCAAGGTAGAAGATCTTTACAAGATAGGTGACCATGTTAAGGCAAAGATTCTCAGGTTTGATCCTGAAGCTCAGGACCTCATTCTAAGTGTGAAAGAAGCTCTTGGAGATCCATGGGAAAATGTGGAAAAAGACTTCCCAGTGGGATCAAAAGCAGAGGGAACGGTTGTGAACATAACCGACTTTGGGGTTTTCGTGGAATTGGCGCCTGGTGTCGAAGGCTTGGTCCCGCGAAGGTACGTTAGCTGGAAAAGGTTTAAGGACATAAACGAGGTTGTAAACATAGGGGATCAGGTGGAAGTAGTTGTTCTGGGAATCAACATGCTGGACAGGAAAATCACATTGTCAATGCGCGACACGAAGCCGGATCCTTGGGAAGAAGTTGTTCAAAACATACAGCCAGGTCAGCTCGTGAGAGGTAAGGTTGTTACCATCATTCCACAAGGCGTCTTTGTTGAAATTGCTGAAGGTGTTGAGGGTTTCATACACATTTCACAGCTTTCTACTAGGAGAGTAGACGATCCACGAGACGCCGTGTCTGAAGGTGATGAGGTTGTTGCAAAAGTTATTGGCATTGATGAAGAACGGCGCCGTATTTCACTGTCTGTCAAAGCGATCCATGTGGATAAGGAAAGAGAAGAGTTGCAAGATTTCCTATCGCAGCAAGGTGAAGACAAGTTTACTTTATCCGATGTGCTGGGTAATTTATTAGGCCGGGAGGTCTCTTTCTGATAAGTCAGTCGTTAAACCACGTTTTAGAGGACATTGGGGCTTCTTCTGTTGATCTAGGCAAGATAGAGGAGCTTTACGACAAATACAACTTACCAGAGAACGTTAGGCGGCACATTGAGGCAGTTACTTTAGGTGTTGCTCGAGTTGTGAAGAAATTGCAGGAGCGGAACGTCAGGGTTGACGTTAATTCGCTCATGCTGGGAGCCCTTCTGCATGATATTGGCCGGAGTGTGACTCATGATATCTCTCATGGGCTTATCGGGTCGAACATTGCCAAAGAGGAAGGGTTCCCTGACAAAATTTGTTTGTTAATTGAGCGGCATGTGGGCGCTGGCCTTACGTTAGAGGAAGCTCGCGAGTTTGGATTGCCGGAAAGGGCGTACATCCCCGTCTCAATGGAAGAGAAGATCTTGGCCGCGGTGGACAATCTCGCTTTCGGGGATAGGCTTGTAGCTAAGGAGGACTTCATAAAGGACATTGAACGTAAGTTCGATAGTGGAGAAGTGGCACAAAGGTTCTTTGCTCTTTATGAAGAGGTAAGCAATATGCTGGGTGAGGATCTATCGGTTGTGGTACGTGGAGAGAGTGCGTTCGGTCAAGCTTTATAATTTTCGCAACCTACTGAACCAAGAAATTGAGATACCTGACGGGTTAGCAGTCCTTATGGGGGAGAACATGCAGGGGAAGACGTCCCTTCTGGAATCTTTGTTCATAGTTTCCACTGGAAGATCCTTTAGAACTAGGAACATTGGTGACGTAGTAAAATGGGGCGAAAACCAATCCCAGATTGAGCTCTGGATAGATGGGGCAAATGTAGTTTTCAGTGTGTCTTTGGAACCCAAGTCCAGAAATCTACTGCTGAACGGTGAACGCATTTCTAGTCTCGAGAGCCCCCTTGCTGGTCAGGTACTTTACTACAGTGATGAGTATTTGGATCTTGTAACCACGCCTTCAGGAACTAGGCGCCTCTTTGATAGGCTTATTGAACTCAGTGACCGAGATAATATGCGATTGGCAGCTCAATACAGGAAACTGCTTGCAGAAAGAAACGCCATGTTAGCATCGGGTTTCTACAATGAACCGCTCAATGAAGTACTTTCCGAGCGCATTGATACGATTTCTCAAAAGTGGAGAGAAAAGAGACAAACGTTCTTGCAGCTGGTTCAAGCGTCTTTGAATTTACGCTTCCCGCAGGTATTTGATACTAATTACAGTTTTGGATTTTCCGTTGAGACTTCCGATATTAAAAACATTTCCTTGGAGATGCAGAAGAAGACAACATTGTTCGGCTTTCAGCGAGACAAAATCTTATTGAATGTGAATAACAGGAATCTAAATACTGTGGCCTCTAGAGGCTTTCTGAAGATTCTGCTTACTTTTGTTTTTGTGAGAACAGCCGAGCTCATTCATGAAAAACAGGGTTACGTTCTTCTCCTCATGGATGACTTTAATGCGAACATTGATGAGCTTCATTGGAAAAAAGTTCTGAGACTTCTGCCTGAAAGGCATATCATTGCTGCGACCACGAAGACGTGGGAAAAAGCTGATCTGGGGAGACCCTACAGCATTTTGGCCTGCGAGCAGGGCAGAGTTTTCCCCATCTAAGCAGAAAAAGCATATCTTCTCAATGATTTAACAATCGATAAACTGCTATGTGCTATAATCCTTAAGCTTGATTTAGTTTTTGAGGAGGTGTTAGCACTATGCCTTTGCAAATGTGGTCGCTCTTGGTTCTCTTGACAATTCTTATTTTGATCCTTTGGATCGTTCTGCCAGCTGCGGTGAACGTGGAACCCGTCACGGCTGAAACGGTTCTTATGAGTAAGCCAGCGAAATATTGTGAGATAAGCGTGAATGCTGGAGCATGGAATGGAGAACCTTCCCGAAGTGCTCCTTTCTTAGTAGAAAAGATGGCAATCCAAGCCGGAGCTAGCGCAACTGTGGCGCTGGCTTTGGGGAATGCTTACAGGAACTGCAACCCGAACAACTTGCCTGCTGAGGTGTTCATTGGTGTGATCAAGACAGAAAGCAATTTTAATCCTAAGGATGTCTCATATGCCGGAGCTAAGGGCATCATGCAGCTGCTGCCAAGTACATTTAGAACTTATGTAAAAGCATTTCCTTCCCTTTTTGGTAAGGGTGACATTTTTGACCCCTATGAAAATGCCTGTGCTGGTTTGCTCTATCTTAATGACAATTACGAAGCATGGATTGGCCATGTGAAGGACAGGTCCAAGGCCATTGATCTTGCAGTAGCTTCTTACCTTACTGGAGTTACTAAGCTCAAGAATTCTGGTTACAGCGGTAGGATTTATGACGGAAACAATTACGTGAGCAACTACCTAAGTAAGGTTAAGACTTATGCAAGGAGTGCCATGCAAGCAACAGCACGATGACATTAAGGGAATCCATTGAGCAAGCACCTCACAGTCCAGGTGTCTACCTCTTTTATGGGAACTCTGGACAGGTAATTTACGTGGGGAAAGCTACTGATCTACACAATCGCCTGGCTGACTACGTTCGTAGCCAGCCAGGTCAGAAAGAACATCTCATAGTTAGTAATGCTTCCAAAGTCAGTTGGGTCATCGTTGCCAATGAAAGGCAGTCTCTTGAGCTGGAAGAAACACTTATTAAGAAGTATGCTCCACCTTACAACGTTCTTTTGAAAGATGGGAAAGGGTACAGCTATTTACGCATCGACTTAAGCCAGGAGTATCCAGCTGTTGAGATTGTACGCATAAAGCAGAGAAAAACAAAGCTAGGACAATTGCTGTTTGGACCGTTCGTTCCACTTCGTGTGCCTGATATGCCTGGTAAAGTGCGGGGCGACCTTAAGAACTTAATGCAAATAGCTGAAGAAGTTTTCGGCATTAGGTCCTGCAAAGGGCCTCTTAAGCAAAGAACACGTCCTTGTGTTTATTATGAGATTGGCAGGTGTTCTGGCCCATGTATAGGGAGGATAAGTCCGCAGGAGTACAAAGATCGTGTCCAATTGTTCATCAAGTTTCTAAGAGGGGATACCAAAGAAGTTGAAAACCGTCTTACTAAGATGATGAAGGAAGAAGCTGAGAACCTGAACTTCGAAAGAGCCGCTGAACTTCGCGATCTTCTGTACACCGTAAGAAGAATTGGAATGCAGAGAGAAGCTAACGTTGACGGTAGCGCGGATCTCATCGCCTTTGCATTAAAAGAGGATTTGGCCTCTGGTTTTGTGGTCTCTGTTAGAGACGGAATGATGACCAATGTGTTTGGGCTAAAGTACTCTTCAGGAACTTATATCGCACCTAGCGAAATCATGGAGAGCTTTTTCCGAGATTATGTAAGGCTTTACCACGAGGAAGGCGTCCTTGTCTATGTGAAAGACGATGTAGCTGGAGTATTAGAATCTCTAGGAGAGTTTCACAACGTTCGGGTGGAAGCTGTGCCAGGGGATTGGGAAGCTCTGCTTAGAGTTGCTGAAGAGAATGCTGAGAGCCTCTTAGAAAGAGACGAAGGAGCCGAAAGGGTAAAACGTGGACTGCTGCGGATAAAAGAAGTGCTTCGTTTAGAGCACATTCCTACACGTATAGAAGGGTTCGATATGGCACAACTTTTTGGCTCTGAGCGTGTAGGTGGCAAGGTGGCTTACGTTAACGGTCAGTTCTACACCCCGTGGTACAGGCACTATCGCATAAAAGGTTCTTACAAAGACGATTTTTCCTTCATGTACGAAGTGGTAATTAGGCGTCTGCAAGACGAGAAAACCGGATTGCCTGATCTCATGCTCATAGACGGAGGTAGGCAACATCTCATGGTTGTTAAGCAAGCCATGGAACAGGTTGGCGTGAGTGTGCCTGCAGTTGCCATGGCGAAGCCCGATGACAGATTATTTGTGACTTGGAAAGAGGACCCCATCTATTTGCCACCAGAAGATGTCGGGAAACAAATACTTCAGACTATAAGAAACGAGGCTCACAGATGGGTTAATTCATACCACCGAAAACTACGAGAGGATTTCGGTGACATATTGCTAAGTGTACCTGGCATAGGTAAAGCTAGGAGGCGCAAACTTATCGACACTTTTGGTGGTATGGTGGGTCTACAGGCTGCCAGTGTTGAAGAACTTGCAGAAAAAGGCGGCTTGCCGCCCAAGGTCGCACAGCAGTTGTACAAAGCACTCCATCCTGAAGATGTGGGGTAAAATTTAATCCATGAGGAAGTTATTAGCATCTGTTCTGATGTTGTTGACGATACTGTCTGTTGCTGTCCAAGGACAAACATCCACGGAACAAAGATGGTTTAATTACCTCCCTTACGACTATGTTTACGCGGCTTTTTCTACAGGAGAAAAGCTCGGCTATGTAAGCACAGACTTAGTTGGTGTTTTACCTACCGGAGCCACTGTTTCAGTTGCACCAGACATGGTTTCCTTTTCTTTCACAGCATCCACCTTGTTCGTCCAAGACACTTCTGGAAATGTTAAATACTTCGCCAACGACCAGTGGACAAATCTAGGTATTTACAATGGCATGGCTTCCTATGAGGACAGCCTTTGGTTGTGGAAGGGAAACAGTGTGAGTCTCGTAGATGGTAATCCTAAGGACATAAAGGTTTTTGCTTCAGTCCCTGGCGATGTCACATATGTTAGTGGTTTACCAAACAAGGCAGTAGTTTCTACGAATTTTGGTGTTTTTAGGTGCAGTGGTAGTTCCTGCGAGCGGGTTGACCTGCGCTCATGTGACAGGGCTTGGGAATTGAAGAATGGCAGTGTTGCTTGCTTGAAGGGGAATGTATTAAGTTGGGAACAACAGTTCTTCGACAATGTTTCCGCTGCTTCTTTTTCTGGTGGTTTACTGTATTTTTTGCAAGGTGAGAAGCTGTATGCTTTGGAATCTTCTGCGACGCAAATATCCAAAGTTGCAGTTAACTCTGTACTCAGCGGTGATTTTCTCATCACCCCTGCTGGCGCCTACAGACTAAAAGAGCAGACTCTACAAAAGGTGTCCAGCAGCGTCAGACTACCGCTCTTGGGTAGTATTAGTCCCGGCCCTACGTTCATTTCTGATAATTACCGGCTGGTGTTCTCTGATAAAGGTTGGATTGAGGAGATTGAAGAGCTTGGCGGATTAAAGAAAAGCGGATTGCTAACATGGGAGGCGGGTGGTCACCGCTACTCTTGGAGTGAAGTTTCTAGAACAGTTAGAGGCACTATTATGGATGGTTTCGGTGACAATCAAGAAGGATATCTGTTAGTGTCAAACGCGGACAATATGGGACGCAAAAGCGTTTTGGTCATAGATGCTGTTACAGGCAAACCACTTGTTAGTATTGCAGGTAAGCCCATTGTGTCTTATGGGTACACAGGAGAAGGTTACTATGTATCTACTCCCAGTGAAATAAAGCTCCTTTCTCTGGGTATTGTTTCCAGTGTAGAAGCTAAAGTGCCACCACAGGACGTGGTTCAATGGAATGGCTCTTTGTACTACAGCTATGGAGAGTATTTACTTGGCCCGCTGGTTTTCAAGTTTCCAGACTCCATAAGACGGCTTGTGCCTTCAGAAAACGGCGTTTTAGTCGTTACGGCGTCCTCCTTGTATCTTGTGTCCAAGGATATCAAGGATTTAGGCCAGACATTCGCAAACTACCCAGCTGACAAAGTACTCGACGTGGCCACTGAAGGGGAGCGAGTTTTCTTGCTTGCTACTGATGGCATTCACACGTTGCTTCCACAGGTTCATGTTGTGTTTTATGTGGGTAAGAATACGTACACCATTAACGGCGTTGAGAAAGCCATGGATGTGACGGCTACCATTATTAACAGCAGGACCATGGTTCCCATAAGAGTGGTTTCTGAAGCCTTTGGCTACAATGTTCAGTGGGACGATAGTCAAAAGAAAGTAACCATTATTGGACTCGGTCATACCTTAGAGCTATTTAACGGAAAGTCTACAGCTTTCGTCGATGGTGCACCCGTTAACATTGATGCACCACCTAAAATCGTACAAGACACGATGTTAGTCCCTGTAAGGTTCATTGTTGAATCCATGGGGCTGAACGTGTTATGGGATCCAGATACTAGAAAGGTGGAAATAACGCTTCCATGAAGGTTCTAGTAGTAGGTTTGAGCCCGGCTTTGGATCAAGTGCTCGTTTTGGGTGAGTCCGTTGAAGAAGGCAAAATATTCCGTCCTAACAGGCGCTATAGAAGTGCTGGAAGCAAATCTTTGAATGTGGCAAGGTTCTTAGCTAGGCTGGGGCACGAAGTTCATCTAATCGGTTTCTTTGGTGATTACATTGGCCAGTGGTTGTTAAGTCAGTGCTTTGCTGAAGGTGTGAATGTGGTTCCCGTTCATTGCAATGATGATAACAGAATTAACACAACGGTTATAGGGTTGGGTAAAGAGTACGTCATATCTGATAGGTGGCATGAGATTTCCAGTGATGAATTGACTGCTTTTCAAAAAACGTACCGTGACCTGGTGGACAATTTTCCCTTTGTCATATTTGCAGGATCCGTAGCTAAGGGCGTGGATCTGGATAGCTATGAAAATATGATAACCACTGCTAAAGAGGCTGGAGCTAACATCGTAATGGATGCCAAGCCAAGTTTCCTAAAAGTTGCTCTGCCTTATGCATGGCTCATAAAAGTCAATCAGTTCGAAGCTCAAGGTTTAAATGTGGAGCAGTTCAGAGGAAATCTGGGAGTGACTTGCGAGAGGTCGGGTGCTTTCTTTAAGAGTGAAGATGGCTTTACACTCAAAGCTGAAGTTCCACAAGTGCCATGTATTAATTCTGTAGGTGCCGGTGATGTTTTTCTTTCCTATTTGTTACATGTTTACTGGGCTGACCAAGATTGGAGAGAGGCGTTGCTTGTAAGTTCGGCTGCCGCTAGCAGCAGTGTGGCTACGGAAGCCATAGGCGAGATTGATGTCCGCCTATTTGAAGAACTGAAAAGATCTGTCTCGGTTAAGGAGGTGGATCTTGATGGCTTTAGTGAAAGTTCATTTTATGGGCGGTTTTGCTGAGCTTGGCTGCGGTGATTTGGAGTTAGAAGCTTCTGATTACACCGATTTAGTTTTAAAAGTGGCTCATAATTGCCCAGGTTTGTCCAAGTTTCTGCTAGATGGACCTGAACATATTAAGTCCGATTTTCTCGCCTTTTGCCGAGGAAGGGTTATTTCAGATCCTTGTTTTGTCTTTAAGGACGGTGATGAGGTCGCTTTTTATCCCCCTGTGACTTGGTAGTGGTTTGTATTTTTTGACTGGTTTTTTATGATAGACTTAATACATGGAACTGTCAATTGAATCTTTACTAAATAATTGGAAAAATCGAAAGGACGAATTTAAGAAGTCCTTTGTGAAACCTAAGGACGAGTACATAGGTGCGCTACACCTCGGTGAAGCTGTTGGTGATCGGGATTTAGAACCACGCTTCGAGGCATTACTGTCTTTACTTGCTAACTATGGGTTAGTTGACATACCAGATGCGATCCTGAATAAAATAGTAGAGCTGATAAAGCAAATTTGGAAGCGCCAAGCCGTGCTTGGTATGACTGCTGGTGTTGCCTACATTCACTCTTTAGTGGAAGATCTAAGGCTCATAAGAGCTAAAAATGACGCTGATGCCATTTTTGGTGAAGACTCGGATCTGGTTTTGCTTTATTCACTTATGGACTTGCTTAATAGGAGACGACACGAGGCTGGAAAGGTTTTTTCAGCCATACAGAAATACGACTGGAAAATGAAAATTGGTCCACTGTTAATTGCGTTGGCACAGTTTCTTCCAGTCTCAAGGTTGGAAGAGCTCATAGATTTTGCTACCAATAAGGATTTAATTTCGGCAAAGGATTTGGCGGATCTGTATTTGGTTGTATACAAAAGAACTTCCGATGCCACATTCTTAAGAAGAGCATTTAGGGTCTACCTTGATGTAGATGAGGAAAGAGCTTTAGAGGTTTTTAAGGAACTACTTTCAGTTAGTGACGACCTCAGGGACGTCTATGCGGAATTGGATAGTCTCAAGAGTCCAGCCAGGTTTAGCCTTTTTGTTGCTCTGATAACCGAGGCTGTGAAAAGGAAAGATTTCGATTTCGCTAAGGAGGTTCTTTTGGAAAGAGAGGGACATGCTCTTACTGTGAAGCATGCTCAGGCTTTAGGACGAGAACTCGGGTCGAGATTTCCAAAAGCGGCTTTGGAACTGTTGAAAGAATTACCTGGTGAAAACGGACTTTATGCATTGCTAGGCATTTTGTCGGGAACAAAGGACTTAGATGTGGCCATAGCCACCATGGAACATGTGCTTGAAAGACTCAAGACATACTCTGGAGATACTCTGCTCATTCTTAAACAACTTATAGCAGTTAGCATAAAACTGGACATTTGGGATGAGCTTATTTTGTCTGTTCCTGAGGATGCTCCATGGCTGGGAGATTTTGAAAACATAATGAGCGATGCTCTAAAAGTGGTACAGGGTTCATCGGATACGGAAATTCGTTTGGAGAATTTAGGAACTCCTGTAAGCGCTTTGATCCTGCAGCGTATGAAATCAGCAGGGACACGAGTAAATGAGTGGTTCGATCCCACCTGGTTTAGTGACGAGGACTAAAAAGTTCAGTTAGTAAATTGAATAATTCAATAACAAAAACGCCCCGAAACAAACGGGGCGTTTTTGTTTACCCATATTAACGCTACAATCCTAAAAGGGTTTCTACTTCCTCTTCGTGTTCCATCTCTTCCTGCAGTATGTGTCTTATGACGTGGAAAGTTACGGGATCTCCATTACCTGCGTGTAGGTAGTCGATGATCTTTTCGTATACTTCAATGGCTCCGCGCTCAGCTTCCAAAACAGCCTTCAAAAAGCCCTGCCAATCTGATCTATCAGCGGGATAAGTTATCTTCGGATAATTCGCTTGTTTTAATATCTCTTCCCAATCATGAATGGGTTCTCCACCCAGTTCCACAATGCGCTCAGCGAGTTCCTTCCGGTGTTCTTCTTCGTCTTCAGCCATCTCTTTAAGCTGATCAGCGGTTATTTTTCCATCCAGAGTCTTTACTAGTTCAGCCCCTACCTCGTAATAGTAATATGCTATCCATTCGTCTGCATAAGCCTTGTTTAATAGGTTAATTAGTTCGTCCACATTTCCTTTTGTGTACTTCCTTGCGTACTCACCCATGTATACCAACCTCCTTAACTACTCGCTGAGTTTAACTTCTACGGAATTCTCCCAAAGTCCGTGAATGTTACAATACTCCAATGCGATTAGCTTTCCACCCTTTTGTAACTTCATAGTAAAAGTGACCTTGGGCTCGGCATAAGTGGGACCAAGGTCAAAGGTGGCAATGTGAACTGGGTTAAAGGCTCTTCCTTCCTCTTCAAAGAATACCTGGATCCATTTGATGTGGTGTTCCACCAGGTTTGGATGTGGGATGTCTTTCCCTACCTGGACTGTTACCTCAAACGGTTCGTTTGGTTTTACTTCTGCAGGAATTTCAATGTAAGGAGTGTGTTTTTCTGTTTTACTGGTGTCGTTTTGAACTTCATACGTCTTCACAGACAACCCCTCCTTTTTAAGTGAATCTAAAGAAATATTACCACAAACAAAAATGATCTATTCAAAGCAACTAAAGGGGCTCATTTTGGGTATATGAATAGTAGGAATGAATTGTTTGCAATAATATGGAGGTGATTCTATGAGTGGAATATGGACACTTTGGATCGTTGAATTAATGTTAAGTATGGTATGGTTTGTGCTGATAAACTATTCACCGCGCATGGTGGAGCAAGAGTGGTGAATGTTCTCAGGAGTTTGTTTCTTGTTTTAAAAATCCATGCTTAGCGGGAATCTTCTCGGGGAGGTAAATGTGAGCAATAGTATTGTAAAGAAAAGTTTGGCGTTTGCAGTTCTGGCTGTTGGGGCGTTGGCCGTTTTAGGCGGCTGCTCCACGGGCCCAGTGGAAGTGAAGACTGCTGAGGTTCAGAGTGGTACTTTGGAACAAACTGTTTATGCGAGTGGCACGGTTAAGGCTAAACAGGAGTATCCCCTTTATGGACCATCTGGAGTTGACGTGAAGGATGTTGCGGTGGAAGTTGGTGATCGAGTTGACCAAGGACAAACAGTGGTCAGCTTTGAGGATAATGATATGAGGACGCAGATTACTTTAGCGCAAAACCAGCTTAACATACTGCAGATTCAGCTGGATAGCTACAAGAAGATGAAAGATAGTGGTGGTAATTTCGTAGCAAGCCAAAGCATTGGCATGTCTCTGGATGATCAAATCGCAATGCAGGAAATTCAGATCAAGAACCAAAAGCTAAACATAACGTCCCTGGAAAACAAGTTGAAATCTTACACCCTAAAAGCTCCTGCGGCTGGCATTGTTGGTCAGCTCTTAGTTAGTCCTGGGATGCCTTCTCCCATGGGGCAACCTGCTATTGTGATATATGACGTTTCTCAGAGAAAAGTTTCAATGATGCTTAACCCTGTAGATGCCATGTCTGTAAAAGTTGGTCAAACCGCACGTGTCTATTTTGGTGACCAAACGTTTGACGCTACAGTGTCTTTTGTGAGCCCTGTAAGCGTAAACAACGCTGTTAACTTAGAAGTCACTTTAGGTGATGGAACTGAAATCCCCATAGGTTCTTCTGTGGACGTGGAGATAAAAACCGCTGAGCAGAATGGGCTTATCATTCCTTTGTCCGCGGTCATATATGGGGAAGATGGTAAAACCTATGTGAAAGTCGTTGAAGATGGCACAGTGAAGCAAAAAGCCATAAGAGTCAGTGCTCAAAGTGCCAGTGAAGTTCTTGTTGAGACTGGATTGTCTCAGGGAGAGAAAGTTTTAACGGACCATCTGGATTTAGCTGAGGGCCAGAAGGTTGTAACGAGGTAGCAGTGAGATGGCAGATGTAGAAATCCAGCTGGAACGCGTACGAAAGGTGTATGGGAAGGGAGAAGCTGCTTTTGAGGCACTCAAGGGCATTGATCTTGAAGTAAGAAAAGGTGAATACATTGCCATAACAGGACGATCAGGCTCAGGAAAGTCCACGCTCATGCATATAATTGGCTGTCTGGATGCTCTCACTGACGGAAAATACTATTTGGAAGGTGAAGACGTATCCAGGCTTTCCGACGACGATTTGGCAAGAATCAGGAACAGGAGAATAGGTTTTGTCTTTCAAGCTTTCAATCTCTTGCCGCATTTGAACTTATTGGAACAGGTCATGGTTCCTATGTACTACGCTGGGATAACAGGCAACAAGGCAAAAAAGAAAGCCATGGATGCCTTAGACAGAGTAGGTCTTTCTAGCAAATGGCATCGGCACATTACCCAGATTTCCGGGGGAGAAATGCAGAGAGTTGCCATTGCAAGAGCAATTGTTATGGAGCCGGGACTGTTGCTTGCTGATGAGCCAACAGGAAATTTGGATACAGCAACATCGGATCAAGTCATGGATATTTTTGAGGAGCTAAACAACAGCGGAAGCACAGTAGTCTTGGTTACTCACGAAATGGATGTTGCGTCCAGAGCTCAGCGAATTGTTCATTTAAAAGATGGTTTGATCGATTATGAGGAGTAGAGAATATGAGCTTGTTCTTCATGCAAATAAAGGAAGCTTGGTTAAGCATATTAAGAGGTAGACTGCGTTCGTTTCTCACAGTTCTCGGCGTTGTGATTGGCATTGCGTCCGTATTCACCATTTTAACCTTGAGTGCAGGTGTAACGAGCACTGTCAACAGGGAACTGGGACGTTTAGGAAGTGGAGTCCTTCAGCTCACGGTCAGTCCAGCTGCTGGAAATATGAGCTTTACTGAGCTGGACATACTTGCATTAAGAAATGCTTCGCCATCTGTGAAATCCATTGTACCCATACAAAATGTAACTGGATATTACAGCGCTGCTGGCCGCAGCGGGGTTGCCATGGTCTTTGGTACTAATGCTGAGTACTTTGATTCTTTCGGATTAAGCTTGGATCAGGGACAGTTATTTACTGATGCAAATGTTCGAAATGGTGACCTTGTTGCTCTGGTGGATAAAATGGCCATTCAGCAAGGTGTTTTGCCTGCAAATATCGTTGGTAAGAGACTACAGGTTAATGTTAGTGGAAGCACTTTTTCTCTTAGGATAGTGGGCGTTGTCAGAAGTGGGGTTAGCATAGGCGGGGGCAATGGATCAGCGGCACGTGCAGGTATTGATGAAAGGAACATTCCCATTACCGTCTATGTACCTTACACTGCACTAAAGAATGCAGGGGTGGCCACCGAAATCACTAGCTTGGCTGTTTTGCTAACTTCTCAAGAAGAGGTTGAGTCCTTCGGTCAGTTGGCGGTGAGCCTCTTGAATAGCATTCATCATGTCCGCGGAGGATTTCAAGCAACGTCCCTGGTGTCAGCTTTAGACGCTGTAAACAACATCCTTAATGTGATCAGCCTGGTTTTATCAGTCATAGCTGGAATCTCTCTGGTTGTCGGTGGCATAGGTGTCATGAACATCATGTTGGTTTCAGTTACTGAAAGAACTCGTGAGATTGGCATACGTAAAGCATTGGGAGCGAGAAGGAGGGACATCTTAATTCAGTTCCTTACCGAGGCTCTCATTTTGACGTTAAGTGGCGGTGTGATCGGCATAGCATTAGGCTGGGGCCTCAGCTCTGCAGCTAGTAAAGCTGCATCAATACCCATGCTGGTAACTTGGCAGAACCTGCTACTCTCAGTTTCGTTTGCGCTTCTGGTGGGAGTGTTTTTCGGTATTTACCCTGCTTACAGAGCTAGCCTGTTGCACCCCGTGGAAGCACTTCGTTACGAGTAGGCCTGTCGTAGTACGTTCAAACATATGTTTCATTAGTGCAAACTTGGCGAAGGAAGAAGGCAGCTTGCTTATGTATCTAAACCGTGCCTTCTTCCCTTGCTTTCACATGGTTGTTTCGTAAATGACTTTTCGCTTTTGTGTGTTTCTTTGTTTGCCTGCCTTTTTGAAATATGTTTTTGGGAACCAGAGATCATCTTTGCTCCATGTTGTGTTAAATTATTAGCATAAGAACCTTAAGGGAAAGGGGAGGCGGAAATATTGTCACGTCGCATTCAGGAACATCCCATACTCGAATTCCCCAGGACCAAAGAGATTACCATTGTCTTCGAAGGTCGGGAACTTGTGGCGCATGAAGGTGACACTGTCGCTTCAGCGCTGATTGCGAATGGCATTGACGTGCTGAGAGATAGCATGAACCTGCACAGGCCCCGAGGTCTCTTCTGTGCTATTGGAAATTGCAGCAGTTGTCTTATGGTTATTAACGGCATTCCCAACACAAGAGCATGTGTTACCCTAGTGAGCCCGGGCATGACTGTAGAACGTCAGCGAGACAAGGGGATGATGCCATGATTTTTACAGACGTCATGGTCATAGGCGGTGGTCCAGCTGGTATGAATGCTGCCTTGGCGGCTGCTGAGAGCGGAGCACAAGTGCTTCTGGTTGACAAATTCCAGAAACTTGGTGGGCAATTGGTTAAACAGACTCATAAGTTCTTTGGTTGGGCTGACCGAGGTGCAGGAACTCGTGGTTTTAACTTGGCAAAGCAGCTTGCTGCGCAAGTGAATGAACACCCAAATATAAGGACTTTGCTGGGTTATGAAGTCATAGGCGGTTACCCTGATCAAACGTACTTGGCTGCCTCCTGGGAAGACCATGTGAAAATATCTACCAAGAAAGCTGTGGTGTGCACGGGCGCTGCTGAGCGCATGATATTGTTTGAAAACAATGACTTGCCTGGGGTTATGGGTGCTGGTGCAGTCCAAACGCTCATGAATGAGTATGGTGTGCTTCCCGGGGAAAGTTTTCTCATCGTTGGTAGTGGAAATGTGGGAGTCATATTGGCTTACCAGTTACTGCAAGCTGGAGCTCATGTGGATGCCATCATAGATGTACTACCTAAGCTTGGTGGTGCATACTGGGTACACGCTGCTAAAGTTCAAAGGTTGGGAGTTCCGCTTTTGCTAAGACGCACTGTACTTGGCGTGTACGGTACTGAGCACGTTGAAGAAGCCGTTACTGCTGAAGTTGGCGACAACATGGAACCAGTGCCTGGCAGTGAAATGCATCATAAGGTAGATGTGGTAGCACTGGCAGTAGGACTAATGCCTCTCACAGATTTGTTCCAAATGCTACAGGTCAGGACGGAGTACATTCCCGAACTGGGAGGCTTTGTGCCCTGGCATGACGAATTGGGTCATACTACCAATCCAAACGTTTACGTTGCCGGAGATGCAGGAGGTATTGAAGAAGCTACCACTGCAAGTCTGGGAGGAAGTATTGCCGGTTTAGTAGCTGCGAAAGAACTCGGTTTCCCAGTAGATGAAAATCGGATACAGGAATTCTTACGAGCCCTTAGTAGCTTCCGGGAAAGCTCTCTAAGTAAGAAAGTGCTTGAGGGCATCGAGCGCATGAGAGGTGATATCAATGCTTAATGTGGACGGTGTTCCCACTTTAGATGACATCATGAGGAATTTTCCCAGTGAAGAACGCCTTATTAAGGGATTCGTGGCTGTACATGAGTGTTATCAAGATATTCCGTGCAATCCTTGTGTGGAATCTTGTCCTGTACATGCCATATCCATGGAAAAACTTACCTCACCCCCGGTGATCGATTTTAATAAGTGCACTGGGTGTGGGAACTGTGTGGCTTCCTGCCCAGGATTAGCCATTTTTTTACTTTCCTTGAAGAATGGTAGCGCACAAGTAACCATACCGTACGAGATGATGAATGTTCCTGAAAAAGGAGAAAAGCTGGATGGTCTTGATCGATATGGAAGAAAAGTCTGTGAAGCCGATGTGATTCGCGTAGTAAAACTTCCTTCACTAGATAAAACCAGCAGAACTACTTTAGTAACTCTTGACATCCCAAGGGAACTGTTACCCGTTGTGCGCTCCTTTAGAAGGAGATGACTAAGGATGAATGAAGAAAATATCATAGTGTGCAGATGTGAAGATATCACACTTAAACAACTCAAGGAGGCCATAAAAGACGGTTATGATTCTTGGGATAAACTGAAGCGGTATTTACGGATTGGCATGGGCCCTTGCGGTGGTAAGACCTGCAAACTTTTGGTGCTAAGGGAATTGGCCATGGTGAAGAATGTGCCCATATCCAATCTGTACGTGAGAAAGACCGTGGTTAGGCCACCTGTTAGAAGCGTGCCCTTCAAGGCATTGGAAAAGGAGGCGAGCTTATGACTTATGATCTGATCATAGTAGGTGGTGGCATACAAGGCGTGGCCACGGCGTATGAGCTTGCAAAAAGAGGCGCAGGGAAGATCCTTCTCCTGGAGAAGACAATTCTAACTGGTGGATCAACTGGTTCCTGTGCGGCTGGTATCAGGGCTCAGTTCGGCTCGGAATTCAATGTGCGACTTATGGCAAGGAGTTTAGAAATATTTGAACACATGGACGAAGAACTTGGCTACAGTAAAGAGTATTTAGAACTGTGGCAAGGTGGCTATTTAGTTCTAGCTTATTCAGACAAGGAATTCGAAGGATTGAAACGAAATGCAGAGGTTCAGCACCGATTTGGTCTCGATACAGTCATACTTTCGCCTGAGGAAGTGCAGAAAGAATTCCCACGTGTTAACGTCGATGGGGTAGTTGGAGCCACATACCATGGCCGGGATGGCCATGCGGATCCGTTCCGTGTAACGTTTGCTTATGCGGATGCTGCTAGGAAGCTGGGAGTGGATATAAGAGAGTGGACTCCTGTTTCTGAGATTCTCGTGGAGAACGGTAAGGTGCGCGGTGTGAAGTTGGAAGACGGCTCAAAGATATTTGCTGACAGGGTCCTTGTGAGTGCAGGTGCTTGGACCACAGCTTTGCTTAAGACTGCTGGTGTAGATCTGCCTTTGTGGGGTGAGAAGCACGAAATCTTGATCACTGAACCTTGGGAACGAGTACTTGGTCCCATGGTTATATCTTTCTCCAGAGGTTTTTACATACAGCAACGTCCTCATGGGTCGTTTATTATGGGACTTCCTCCAGTGGATCCCGAACATTGGTATGAGCCTGAAGAGTTTGATTTCTCAAGTAGTATGGACTTCTTGATGCGTATGACCAAAGAAGCGACTCACGTTCTTCCGTTTCTTAGGGGTGTGAACGTAGTAAGGCAATGGGCTGGTCTCTACGAAATGACCCCTGACCATCATCATGCCATTGGCCCTGTAGACGAAGTTGAAGGACTATGGGTGGCAGCTGGTGGTTCTGGCCATGGATTCATGTTTGGCCCTGCCATGGCAGAGCAACTGAGCAAATGGATGACTGGTAATCCCATGGATATTGATCTGGCACCTTTGGCTCCAGGACGTTTTAAGAAAGGCGTTCTGGTTGTGGAACCCGCAGTAGTGGGATAAGTGTGAAACTCTAAATTTAGTACCAAGTAGTCCTAGCCCAAGCTTAAACACTGAATCTTTTGGGCTCCTTAGCAAAGCGGATACAAGTAGACACAATGTTTATGTCTAAAAAGTCGGCGGCATGTAGTTGTATAATCTTAAGCAGTTGTTTTCTTGTGGAGGTGTGCAGAAAAGTGCGAAAACTAGTCACCATATTGGTTCTGGTTCTAGTTGTGCTGGTTCCATTAGCTGGTTGCGGTTCTACCAGCAAGGTTGATAGTAATAATGCCCAGGTTACATACAAGCTGAGAATTTACGGAACCGAGTCATGTATTTATTGCCAGCGAATGAAGGAGTTGTCCGTAGAAATGTTCGGTGCGACCAACACCATTTTTGCAGAGATTAATCCTGCCATTACAGGGACAGAGGTAAACCTGCAAAAGTTTTGCTTCCTCGGGTCAGTTGTTGCCTCAGTAGGTTGCGGAGCACCCACTCCCATCGTGGTGCTGACCGATGGAGAAGACCACCTGCTGGCTCTATGGATAGGCTATGTGGAGAAGAGTGAGCTGCAGAAGATTCTTGATAATACATCAGTGGGTAGGCCCATTTACTGGCCGTCTGGTGCGGAGGGATTCATACCTTTGCCAGAAGACAAAGCTAACGAAGTAAGAGACGTACTCGGTTTAAAATGATATTTTTTGGCGTCAGTACGGCATACTTCTTCTGCTTACCCTATGAGTAAGACATTCTTACCTTTAGAAATGGGAGAGTGCACAGTGGTGTGGGTCGGGTTTTTTTCCGCTAAATAACTAACTCTCCATCTACTATTTTGGAAATGGTCAGTTCTTGTAGGACATTGTTAGGAATAAGATCCCATGAATTTAAGGTGCTATTTTCGCTGCATTTGACTGCTCTCCTCACGCATGAGTGACTAAATGAAAGGTCCTCTAAGTAAAGTTGCAGTTCTTTTTCGTTTGCCATCTCCATGAGGTCTTTGGCTACCAAACGCTGTCTACTCTTTGGTGTTATGAGCACGAGGCAATCATCTTTTTCAAAGAATAACACGTGCTCCATGTCAATACTCAAAATCGGCCTTAACCTAAAGATGGCAACATTTTCCAAAAGCTCAAAATCATAATCTGAGTGGTACTGTACAGCTTTTTCCATAATACAATAATACATGTATGATGACGCAGTACCATTACTTACCTCGTAGGAAGAAACGAGCCAGGTTTCCTTGGTTTTTACTGTGGCTTTTATTGGCAGCTATTGTCGCTCTTTATTTTTTCACCCCTTGGAAGGTGGACGTGTTGAATGAGCTTGTGGTCGTGCCTGTGGTAGAAGGAGTACAGAAAAACTATCAAGCTTCTCTTAGAATAAGTGTAAACAAACCAGGCTTGGTGAGTGTGACCCTAATCGACCAGGGTTCTGGCACTACTGCCACGTTGAGTCGTGATGTGTTTCTGGTTTGGAATGATAAGGATGTTACAGTTCCCTTTACAGTTGACAGGCCGTGTACGTTAAAGGCTGATGTGGGCTTTTTCCGTACTAGTACGATAATCGATGTGGGTCTGGGGGTTTCCTTAAAAGACGTTTATGTAATGGGGTCTTACTACCAGGGCAAAGTGAACCTTTACGAAAGACCAGAAGGCTATCCTACGTTTAAGGTTGTAGGAACTGCTACAGCTGAAGATGGCTACATTCCACTCACCATATTGAAAAACTATGGCTTTGATGTGCAGGGTGATGCTACCTCTGTTTCCTGGGATCTAGATCCTGAAGTAAGGGTTACTCTTGATATTCAGAATAGTCAGATTCGTTTTCTATCGAAGAGATACAGCGACTTAAGTTATTCTTTACCCCTGGGTGGGACACTGGAACTGAAGGAAAACGGAGCGGTGAGAGGCGAAGGAGTAGTGATACCCTTACCAGAGAAGGTTACTTCGGCACTTGGAGCCAAGACATTTCCTCAAGTCGGCCTTGTCTTGCATCGTGGTTATTTTACCGTTGAAGACAGCCCTGTGAGATTATTTGAGTACATCGACAAGTTCAGTACCTACCTCTTGGATAAAGCCACATTTGACAAAGACTCTCGCGCTCGTGAGGTTTACGGGCACTTAAACGCATTGAAACTTAAAATGGAGGAAATGAGCAAAGATTTTTCAGGAGTCTGGCTAAAAGACCGAAAGGAGACTGAAGCACTTTTGGCTCAATTTGTGTCGTCAAGTGATAGGGCTTGTGAGCTTATCAGCCCCATACCCAATCCCATTGTTACCTCCTATTTTGGGGAACGGGAGCATCCCCTGTTGGGTACCACTGTGCTTCACAGTGGTATTGACATATTAGGCATGGCTGGTTATCCAGCACGAGCGGCTGGCGATGGCCAAGTTGTCTATACTGGCTATGGAACTCAATGGGGGTATTATGCCGTGCTGAAGCATTCAGGCTGCGTAACGGTTTATGCTCACTTGCTAAGATTGCCAGAAAAGCAAGAATACGGTAAAGGAGAGGTTTTTGCATATACAGGAGCATCAGGTTTTGTTACAGGACCCCATTTGCACTTTGAGGTAAGGATAGGTGGCAAGCCAATGGACCCAAGACCGTTCATTGGTATCAAATAACGGGAGGGATGCATGTGGGTTTTGAAGAGAAAATGCAGGAGATCAAAGGTTATCTGAGGCGAATCGAACTTTTAGGCAATGCCATGGGGGTTCTTAACTGGGATCTTGAAGTTAATGTTCCTCCTGGGGGAGTGAAGGGTAGAGCTGAAGTCCTGGGTTACTTGTCAGGTGAGATGTACAGGTTGATAACTGCACCTGAAGCGGGAGAATATATCGCGTGGCTTGAGCAGCAGGAACTTACTGATCCAGTCCACAAAGGCATGCTTCGTGAGATGAAGAAGAGTTATGAACGTTTGGTGAAGATTCCGGCTGATAGGTTTGTTGCTTTCTCCCAGCTTACTTCAGAAGCTCAGGCAGTCTGGGCTGAATCCAGGAGAAGAAACGACTACGAAATGTTCAAGCCTTACCTCAAGCAAATCATGGATTTCGAGAAGGAATTCATTGGCTACCTGGGTTACAAAGAGAATAAATACGATACGTTGCTGGACCAATATGAGCCAGACATGACTACATCGATTTTGGACAAGGTTTTTGGTGACCTTCGAGATAAATTGGTAGAACTGCTCACTGAGCTGAGGGAGCGGGGTAAAGCACCCAATAACGACTTCCTAAAGGGGCATTATCCTCCTGACAAGCAAAAAGAACTAAACAGAAAAGTTCTCGAGCTCATGGGATTCGATTTTAACCGAGGTAGAGTGGACATAAGTGCTCATCCATTCACTACGTCTTTCTTCAACGGAGATGTGCGTATAACCAACCGCTACGATGAAGAGTATTTTCTGTCATCATTCTTTAGTGCCATGCACGAGGGGGGTCACGCCCTTTACGAACAGGATATTTCTGACGAACTTTATGGTACCGGGCTTGCTACTGGTGTTTCCATGGGTATTCACGAGTCACAGAGTAGATTTTATGAGAACATGATAGGCCGGAGTAAGGGTTTCTGGGAACATTTCTTCCCCAAAGTGGTTGAGGAATTTCCGAATCTTTCTGCTGCCAGTCCTGAAGATATGTACAAAGCAGTAAACACTGTGGAACCTTCTCTCATACGTACAGAGGCTGATGAGCTGACCTATGCCATGCATATCATAATTCGCTATGAAATGGAAAGAGCCTTCATAAACGACGAAATAACAGTGGATGAAGCACCGGAAGTTTGGAACGAAAAATATGAAAAGTATTTGGGCATACGTCCTAAGGATTACAGTAGTGGCATTTTGCAGGATACACACTGGTCTGGTGGTATGGTAGGTTATTTCCCGTCCTACGCCTTGGGCAACCTTTATGCGGCGCAGTTCCTTAATACCATGAAGAAAGACCTTGATGTGGAGGGTCTCCTTAAAGAAGGTAATTTAGAACCCATTCATCAGTGGCTGAAGGAAAAAGTTCACAAGCATGGAGCCGTATATACACCTTCTGAACTGGTAAAGATGGTCACGGGAGAGCCGCTTAACCCGCAGTACTTTGTGGACTACCTAGCTGAGAAACTCCGGGACGTATATAACGTGGATTGAACTTAACAGAAAACAGTAGTTAAAAAAAGCCTCGAGGTATCAAGGATTAAAAAGCCTCGAGGCTTCCTCTTTTCAGGCAAAGCTACGTGTTTACCAGTGTTTCTCAAACTCTAACTGACCATCTTTAGAAATTGGTGCGCCAGTTGTACTCGTGTTTGGAGTAATGGGTAAAATAGTTGGCGTGGTGGGCGTTATTGTGGAACCTTCCGTGGGCGGAACTGTGGGGCTCACCTCCGTAGGTGTTTCTTCTTCCTCTTCGGGCAGCTGTTCTTCCTCGGGAGGTGTTTCTGGTACTACTTCACACTCTTCCATGGGTGGTTCCTGTTTTGTCGGGACTGGCCACAAAACCTTCACTGGCTCGAAAGTAGAACAGTTTGTGTTATAAGTCACCGTAAGATCAGAACTGAGGGACAGAGTTTTCCAACTCGCTGGTGACGTTTGCAAAGGAACAGCTTCAGGTTTTGTAATACTGGTAACAGCTTTCTGTCCATTTCCGCCCAGTAGCTCAGAATCCTTAAAATTGACAGTCACGCTTACTATGTCCTTAGGTTTGTTAATGGGTGGCCCCACGGGTATAAGTTTGGCTTTAAAAAGATCCCGCGCGGTGTATCCCCATAGCCACATACCAGGGTGCTTCGTCGTCATGTTCTTGTAAGCTCCCTTTACTTCTGGAATGTCCACGTCTATGCCCACTGTGAGGGCGTATACGAAATTGGTGGAATAGCCCACATACCAAGAATCTTTCCAAGAACTGGTTGTTCCGCTTTTGCCTCCTAAGAACCTGCCGTCAATTGCAGCTTTAGGTGTATACGCGTTGCCCATGAACATGCTGTGGAGCATGTCACTCATTACATAGGCTGTAGATTCATCAATAACTCTGTATTTCCAAGGGCTTTGTTTGTAAATTGTGACTCCTACGCTGTTCTTCACCTCTTTGATAAAGACAGGTTCCACGGCATATCCACCGTTAGCAAAGGGTGCATATGAAAGTGCCAGATTTAGTGGACTGATTTCATTTACGCCTATGGCTGTACTTGGCACCGATCGCACTTCTTCAGTGATTCCGAATTTCTTTGCGTAATACTGCACAGCATCTATGCCTACTAAGAGAGCTGTTTTAACAGCGGCGATGTTTGATGAGCGAACAATGGCTTCTCTTACAGTAATTTGACCCCACCATGTGTTGTTAAATTCATGTGGGCTCCAGGTGTCACCTGGCACGGGTACCTTAATTGGTTCAGACACCCACGTGTCAAACGGTGTAAGCATGTTCATGTGAATAGCTGCTGCGTACTCAATAGGTTTAAAGGAAGATCCAGTTGAACGAGGAGCCATGGCCCTGTTGTATTGGGTTTCAGAGTATTTTCTGCCACCTACCATGGCAAGTATTTCGCCATTTCTTGGGTCTAATATGATTGCACCTGGTTGCGGTTGCCTTACGCCTTTCTCATCCAAAACTACTGTACCGGTGATTGACTTGTCGCGTTCGTCCAAGTATTTTTCTATGGAGCTTTGCAGACCTTCGATGAGTTTTACGTCAAAGGTGGTGTAAACAGATAGTCCACCGCTGAACGTGAGATCTGTGCCAAAATTGCTAACCAAGAAGTTCTTGATAAAATCAAGTGCATAGCCTTTAGCATCTAGTTCCACCAAAGAAGTCTGTGAAAGCTCGATAGTTTGGTTTTTTGCTTCTTCGTACTCTTTCTGTGTTATGGCTCCAATGGATAACAACTTGTTTAAAACAACGTTTCTGCCATTTATGGCAGCTTCCAAATTACTTGTTGGCGCACGCACAGAAGGCGCGGGTAAAATACCCGCCAGCAAAGCAAGTTCTGACAATGTTAGCTCGTTAGTGTGCTTGCCAAAATAGTGCTGAGCAGCAGTTTCAACACCATGACATCCATCGCCAAAATAAACCATGTTCAGGTAAAGTTCCAGTATTTGATCTTTGGTGTACCTCTGTTCCAACCTATAAGCAAGTACAAATTCCTTTAGTTTTCTATCCATGGATGTCTCCATGCCCAGGTTGAACATGACACGAGCTAATTGCTGGGTTATAGTGCTTCCACCTTGCTGTATAGATCCATGCATGAGGTTGGTCAAGGCCGCTCTTACGATACCTACCCAGTCTACTGGTCCGTGATTGTAAAACCTGTGGTCTTCCGACCCCACAAATACGGTCTTTACCAGAGGACCCATTTCTTCTAAGGAAACATACTTGTATGGAGCGCTACTACCTAAATAGCCTAGTACTATGCCATTACGGTCGTATACAATACTGGGTTCCTGTATGTCGAGCTTTACTTCGTCAGGTTGGGGCAAATCAGCTGCCAATGTTCTAATGACGTTCACTGCATAAACCGCTATCGTTGACGCGATTATGGCAAAGATGAGAAGAATTACTCCAAAAACCCTTGCCCACCTAATACGGCGCTTATTCTTTGATTTAGCCATAGTAGAATAACATTATAACGCACTTCACAACAGGAGGTTTTCTCAAATTGGACATATCAAAGCAGGTTGAAATCCTTAAGAAGAATGTGGTTGATCTTATCACTGAAGAAGACCTAAAAAACAAGCTGGAAAAGGCAAAAGCAGAAGGACGACCTTTGAGGGTAAAGTTGGGTGCAGATCCTTCGGCCCCTGATCTGCATTTGGGTCATTTAGTGGTCTTACGGAAACTTCGACAGTTCCAGGAATTCGGGCATCGCATTGTTTTTATTATTGGTGATTTCACTGCCTGCATAGGTGATCCCACAGGTAGAAACAAGACCAGACCACCTCTTACTGAGGAGGAAGTAAGAAAGAACGCTGAAACATACCAGGAGCAAGTCTTCAAAGTTCTTGACCCAGAATTGGTGGACATAAGGTTCAACAGTGAATGGAACGCACCATTGAGCGCGCGCGATGTCATACTAAATTTGGCTTCGCGTTACACAGTGGCTAAGCTTTTAGAAAGAGACGACTTCAACATGAGGTACAAAAGCGGTATCCCCATTTATGTGCATGAGCTTCTGTACCCCCTGTTTCAGGCTTATGATTCTGTTGCCATCAGAGCCGATGTGGAACTAGGCGGTACGGATCAAGTTTTTAACCTACTGGTTGGACGGGATCTCCAGCAAAGCCATGGGCAGGAACCTCAAGTTGTAATGACGCTGCCACTACTTGTGGGGCTTGATGGGGAAAAGAAGATGTCAAAATCCTTGGGAAATTATGTGGCATTTAACGATCCGCCCAAGGACATGTTTGGCAAGCTAATGAGCATTCCGGATGATCTCATGCCCAGCTACTTTAATTTACTTACTGACTATTCTGAAGACGAGATTAAGAGAATACTGTCTGGACATCCACGAGATGCAAAGTTAAAACTTGCATGGACCATAACTTCATTCTTTTATGGTGAAGAAGAAGCCACATATGAGCAAGAAGAATTCCTAAGAGTTTTCTCGCGTCGTGAGCTTCCTGAATACATGGATGCATATGAAATTGAAACGTTATATAATGAAGGAGTGAAAACAATAACAGACCTATTGGTATTCATCGGTGCCGCGTCCAGCAGAAGTGAGGCAAAAAGATTAGTAGCAGGAGGAGGCGTACAGCTCAATGACACCAGAGTTGATGATCCCATGGCTCCCCTGCAGCTCACACCTGGAAGTGTGCTTCGTGTAGGTAAAAGGAAGTTTTTCAAATTTGTTTAGGAGGTGACTGTGTTGTTAGAGATTAGATGGCACGGACGTGCGGGACAAGGTGTGAAGACTGCCGCATATTTGCTAGCAGAAGCTGCCATGGATACAGGTAAGTACATACAAGCTTTTCCAGAATACGGTGCTGAAAGATCAGGTGCTCCCATTGCTGCATTTACCAGAATTGGCGATGAGCCCATCAGAATTCATTATGGTATTAGAACTCCAGATGTTGTGGTAGTAGTGGACGAATCACTCATAGGCGCCATGGATGTGACTTCTGGCTTGAAAGAGGACGGAATCTTGCTAGTTAACACTAACCAATCTCCCGAAGTGTACAGACAGAAACTCCCTTCGTTTCATGGGAAGATTGCTACCGTAGATGCAACGCAAATAGCATTGGACTGCATCGGCAGACCCATACCAAACATTCCCATCATGGGTGCTCTCATAAGAGCTTCCGGAATCGTTTCTTTGGAAGATTTGGAACCCAGGCTTCGCCATAAATTCAGTGCAAAGTTCAGCGAGCAGGTAGTGGAGGGGAACGTAAAAGCACTGAAGCGAGGTTACGAGGAGGTGAAAATACTGTGAATGAGCAGAAGTGGAATGAACTTCCAGAAGGTGTGATTGTTCCTGAAGGCGGAAATTCTCAGGATGTTTACATAGTTGAAGGGTGGAGAACGTTTAAGCCTGTCGTTAATCTCGAGAAATGCACGCATTGCATGACTTGCTGGGTTATGTGCCCAGACAATGCAGTGAACGTGAAGGGTGGAAAAATGCTTGGATTCGATTACCTGGCTTGCAAGGGCTGCGGTGTTTGCGCAGAGGTATGTCCAGTGAAGGTAATCGAGATGGTGAAGGAGGAGCGATAACCATGAAGGTAGCTTTAGAAACCAACCAACTCATTGCCTTGGCAATGAAACAGATCGAGCCACATGTGGTTGCGGCATATCCTATCACTCCTTCCACTGAAGTTGTTCAAGAGTTTTCTCAGTACGTAGCTAATGGTGACGTTAAGACTGAATTTGTACCCGTAGAGAGTGAGCACTCTGCAATGTCTGCATGTTTAGCTGCGTCGCTTTCTGGTGCTCGTGTCATGACGGCAACAGCATCTCAAGGACTGGCTTTCATGTGGGAAATGCTTCACATCGCTGCAGCTTCCAGGGCTCCCATTGTTACCATAGTGGCTAACCGTGCACTTAGTGCGCCCATTAACATTCATGGTGACCATGCTGATGCCATGGGCGCCAGGGACACCGGATGGTTACAGCTTTGGGCTGAAACTGCTCAGGAAGCTTACGATAATACCATCCAAGCCATAAAGATTGCTGAGGATCCCAGGGTTCGTTTTCCCATGTTAGTGAACTACGATGGTTTCACCACGTCCCACGCAGTAGAAACGGTGGAAATACTTGAAGATGAACAGGTGAGGAGTTTCTTGGGGGCTGCTCCTAAGCCGAAATACAGCTTGCTAGATACTGAAAACCCTGCCAGTTTTGGTGTATTGGCATTGCAGGACTACTACATGGAGTTTAGGAGAGCACAAGCGGAAGCTTACAAAAACGTGAAGGATGTTGTCTTGGAAGTGGCCGAGGATTATGCTAAGCTAACGGGTCGCAAGTACGGCATACTGGAGGAGTACAAGCTGGACGATGCAGATGTTGTTCTGGTCGCTATGAACAGTGCTGCCGGTACGGCCAAGGAGACTGTGGATTTGCTGCGTAAGCAAGGCAAGAAAGTGGGAGTTTTGAAGATAAGACTATTCAGGCCATTCCCCGTAGAAGAAATTCGCTGTGCCTTGGGCAATGCGAAATCTGTTGTCGTCATGGACAGAGCGTACACTTATGGCGGCCCATCCGGTCCATTATTCGAGGAGATAGCAACTGCTTTGGTTAATGAGAAGAATAAGCCATTGCTTGGTAATGTGATTGCCGGGTTGGGCGGAAGAGATATCACCATGGAAGACATTGAGCACGTTTTCGACCTTGGCTTCAAGGCTTTGGAGAAAGGTAACTTTGAGCCTTTGGTTAGCTGGGTCGGAGTAAGGGAGTGATGAGAGCATGGCGGTGATAAATATAAAGAACCTCACTGATTTGGAGCCGCGTTTCGTAGGTGGCCATCGTCTGTGCGCTGGCTGCAATGAGGGAACCATTGTTCGTCAGGTTTTGCTAGCGGCACACGAATACGAAGTAGTTGTGTTGAATGCTACTGGTTGTTTGGAAGTAACCACTTCGGTTTATCCTTACACCTCGTGGAACGTTCCTTGGCTTCACGAAGCTTTTGAGAATGTAGCTGCGGCAGCCAGTGGTGCAGAAGCTGCTTACAAAGCGCTGAAACGTTTTGGGGAAATTCCTGAAGATAAGCAGATAAAGTTCATTGCTTTTGCTGGTGACGGAGGGACCTACGATATTGGTCTTCAAGCTTTGTCAGGCGCTTTAGAAAGAGGTCACAGCTTCCTTTATGTACTTCTTGATAACGAAGCCTACATGAACACAGGAATTCAGAGATCTTCTTCAACACCCAAGTTTGCTTGGACAACCACATCTCCCGTGGGTGAGGTAAGTCCTGGAAAAACGCAGCCTAAGAAGAACATTGTGGAAATTGTTGCTGCTCATGGTGTACCTTATGTGGCCACTGCATCTCCAAGCCACTACGTGGATTTAATGACCAAGGTTCAGAAAGCTCTAAGTTATGATGGTCCCACGTTCTTGGCTGTGTACTCTAACTGCAACAGGGGACACAGAAATGACACGGCTCTTTCCATAAAGGTAGCTAGAATGGCTGTGGAAACAAACTATTGGCCACTGTATGAGATTGAAGAGGGCAAATACAGAATAACCTACAGGCCTCGTAAGCCCCAGCCCATCGAGGAATGGCTAAAGCTTCAGGGACGTTTCTCGCATCTGATGAAACCTGGAAATCAAGACAGAGTTCAAGAACTTCAAGATTGGGTTAATAGCAAGTGGGAACTGTTACAAAAGAAAGAAGAGTTCAGTAAGACTTTGTAGTGCCGTTGAAATTAAGGTTTTAGCAGTTGAAAGGAGGGGACTCTTTAGAAGGCCCCTCCTTTTTTGTTGAGTGGACACTCCTCACAATGGGGTTTTTTCTTGCAATAGTTCTTAGCTACTTCCACGAACGCAGCGTGAAGCCTTTTAAGAATATCCACGTTGGTAGCATCTTGTCCAAAAGTAGTTATCAGTAACTGTTTTATCTGCTCGTAGTTAAATGGACCATTCACTAAGCCACAGTTTCTCAAAACACGGTACGTGTATGAGTCAACAACCATTTCTGGCTTCCCAAGTGCGTAGAGCAAGATACTATCTGCTGTTTCTGGTCCGATGCCCTTCACGTTCAAAAGCTTCTCCCGTGATGGTATGGGATCTTTTTGCATCAGCATCGCTAACTCTGTTAAGGTGGTAGCTTTTCTCCTGTAAAAGCCGGCAGGATTTATTATGGTTTCCAAGTCTTTTGCCTTAAGAATTTGTTCCCAATTGTTGATGCCCGACTTTGCGAGGTGTTCCATGGCTTTTGACACGTTGTTCCAACTGGTGTTTTGAGTAAGCACAGCTGATACAGCTATCTCAAATGATGAACTTCCGGGCCACCAGTTTGGGTCCGGTTGAAACGCCAGAAGAAGGCTTATGAGTGTATGCAATTCTCCCTTCATAAGTGTTAGAATAATATTATCAGCTTAAAGTAATCTTAACACAAACAGGAGGAGACGCACATGGCACACTTAGCGGAAAGGCTTAATAATCTGGGTAGTGAAGGAGCTTTTGAGGTTTTAGCGAAAACTAAGGTACTTGAGGCTCAGGGGAAAAAGATAGCGCACTTTGAAATAGGCGAGCCTGATTTTGACACACCGGAAAACATAAAGAAGGCTGCCTATGAAGCTTTGGAGAAAGGCTACACTCACTATGTTCCTTCTTTGGGTGTTCCTGAAGCCAGAGAAGCTTATGCAAAATATGTTTCCAAAACCAGAAATGTGGAAGTGGACCCAGGACAGATCATTGTGACAGCAGGTGCAAAGCCTCTCATTTTCTACACCATGATGGCTCTTGTAAACCCAGGTGACGAAGTAATTTATCCTGATCCTGGTTATCCCATTTATTCGTCGGCAGTGAGGTTTGCTGGTGGTGTACCAAAGCCCATCGTGCTTAGAGAAGAGAACAATTTCAGACTCGATGTGGATGAACTTAAAAGGATGGTAACACCTAAGACTAAGGTCATAATCGTAAACAGCCCTCATAACCCCACAGGCAGTGTACTCAACAAGGAAGAGCTCAAAGCCATCCTTGATTTGGCTGATGGGGAGCACCTGTTCATTTTGTGTGACGAGTTATATCACCGCATTTACTACAACGGTGAAATGGCTCCTTCCATGTATGAATTCCCTGAAGCAAAAGAAAAAGTCATCCTCATGGAAGGCTTTTCAAAGATTTATGCCATGACTGGCTGGAGGCTGGGTTATGGTGTACTTCCCCCTGATTTAGTTCCATGGTTTAGCAAACTCCAGACAAACGTTTACAGCCATGCTCCGGCTTTTGTGCAGGTAGCCGGTATTGAAGCCTACAACGGCCCTCAGGATGCTCCAAAAGCCATGGTAGAGGAGTTTAAGAGAAGAAGAGACTACATAGTCCCCAGAGTGAATTCCATGGATTTGGTGCACTGCGTAGAACCTCAGGGTGCTTTCTATGCTTGGCTGAACATAAAGAAACTGAATAGGCCTTCAAACGAAGTAGCTGAGTACTTGCTTAACGAAGCGGGGGTAGCTGTGCTAACAGGCACCTCTTTCGGAGAGTCCGGAGAAGGCTACCTGCGTATGTCCTATGCAGCATCCATGGAAGATATCAAGTACGGTTTAGATCAACTGGAGAAGTATCTACCGAAACTGGTGAAGTAGATAACATTAGTAGCATCGAGGAATCAGCAAAAAAGAGCCCCCGCAACGGGGGCTCTTTTTCATATCTTTGTTAATGGGTTCACATTGTATTGATAGGGTAGCCAAGTAATGCGAAAGCAGACTCTTTTGCTACTTCTGATAAGGTGGGGTGTGCATGAATGACCTCAGATAGTTCTTTAACCGTCATGTTTTGTTGAAGGACTACGGCCATTTCGTTGATTATGAGATCGGCACCCACGCCCGCCATCTGTACGCCAAGCACTTTTCCTGTGTCTGCTGCCACGATGAATTTGCAGAAGCCTTCTGTTCTGTTCTTCGCCACGGCGGCTCCCAAGGCACGATAAGGTAATGTATAGGTCTTTACCGCTGTTCCGGCTTGAGTGGCTTCCTTTTCCGTTTGTCCTATGGCTGCCAGTGGTGGATCAGTGAATACCACCCAGGGGACTGCATGCCAATCCATTTCCTTTGCCTCCCCTAAGATGTGCTTAACGGCGAAAATGCCTTCATGAGAGGCTACATGAGCTAAGGCCCCTCTGGCAATAGGGGGCATGGCTACATCTCCAATGGCATAGACGCCTTCCTCGGAAGTGAGTAAGCTCTTGTCTACTTTGACCTTTCCTCTTTCCACCTGAATTCTGTCTGTTTTGATAACCTCGACGTTCGCTGTACGTCCTACTCCTACAACGATTTGGTCTACTTCCAGTTCTTGATCGTTTGTTAAAGTCACTTTCAAATGACTGTCCTCATGGTCAATGTTTTTCACTGAATTACCCACAATGAACTTTATACCTTTCTTAGAAAGTATTTTGGCATAGTTAGTGGAGGCATCACTGTCTAGCAGTGGCATTACTTGTGGCACTAATTCCACCACAGTTACTTCGGTACCGAAAGCTCTTAAAATATCGCTCAGCTCTAAACCAATTGCCCCTGTACCTACGACCAAAGCTCTTTTGGGCAGCTCTTTTCGTGTAAAGAAGTGATTGCTGTTTATGATCCATTTCTTATCTGTGGAGAGACCAGGCAATTCTGCTGGTCGTGAACCGGTGGCGATAATTACATAGTCGAATTCATATGTTTCTCCAGCGACTTCTACTTGGTGATTGCCTCGATAGAACGCTTCACCTTGAACCAAATGGACTCCACGTTTCTTTAGCAAGAATTCTACTCCTCTTCTAAGTTGAGCAACAGTCTTTAGCATGCGTTGTTGAACTTGTTGCCAGCTAATCTGTGCGCCTTCTACTGTTACGCCAAACTGAGATGCTTCTTTAATATGGGAATACAGCTCGGTACTTGCAAGTATGGTTTTTGTGGGTATGCATCCCAAGTTTAAGCAAGTACCACCCACAAACTGTTTTTCAAACAAGGTTACATCTATGCCGCGCTGTGCTGCATAAAGTGCTGCTTCGTAACCACCGGGTCCTGCACCAATTATGCCAAGTTTCACCGAGGAAACACCTCCTTAGAGCTTCTTGGCTGCATTTTACCATAATTTATTGGCTAAAAATTTCTCAATAACCTTTTAGCACTTTAAGTTATAATTAAAGCGATATGAAGGGAGTGTGCATATGTTAGCGATAAGGAAAGGTTCAGCTACTAAGGGTGTTGCCATGTATGAAATTGATGAGCCTGAGCCACCTGAAGGTTGGGCTCTGGTTAAAGTCCTAAAGGCTTCAATTTGTGGGACTGACGTTCATATTTACCAGTGGAATGAATGGTCCCAAAAGCGAATGAAACCGCCCGTGACCATAGGTCACGAGTTTGTGGGTGAAGTTCTTAAGGTCAATAAAGGTTCTGGTAGAGTTCACGAAGGAGACATCGTTTCGGCTGAATCTCATGTGGTATGCCACGTATGTCGGATGTGCAGACGAAACATGTACCATGCTTGCGAGAATACAAAGATCATAGGAGTTCATATGGATGGAGCTTTTGCTGAGTACATTGCCATTCCTGAAGAAAACTTGGTGAAGCTACCACCCAGTGTTCCTTTAGAAGCGGGTTCAGTATTAGAACCTTTTGGCAATGCTGTGCACACGGTACAAGCCGTAGACGTCAGGGGAAAGAGGGTTGTGGTTACTGGAGTGGGGCCCATAGGGGTTATGGCCATACCTGTGGCTAAAGCGCTGGGTGCTGTACAGATTGTTGCCACTGATCTGTCTGATTACAGGCTAAAGTTGGCTTCTGATGTGGGAGCAGACGTTGTCATTAATGTCAAGGAGCAGGACCCGGTTAAGGTTGTGCAAGACTTGGGTGGTGCGGATGTAGTTTTAGAAATGAGTGGTAGTGAAAAAGCTTTGAATCAGGGGCTCGAGATGATCATACCTGCAGGAGAAATGGCCATATTAGGTCTTCCTGATAACCGAGTTTCGTTAGATTTGGCAAACAATGTGGTCTCCAAGGGCATAACAATTAAAGGTATAACCGGACGCCGGTTATGGGAGACCTGGGACTTAGGGGTGTCATTGGTTAGCAGTGGCAAGGTTGACTTAAAAAAGGTGATCACGCACCAATTTGACTTCAAGGACTATGAAGAGGCATTTTCTACTATGATGTCTGGTAATTCTGGGAAGGTGGTACTTAACATAAGTCAATAGGCGGTACTTAGCCCTCATGATAAGTGTCCTGTAAATGCTATAATTGAAAAGTGGAGAGCGGTTTTCTTAATATTGGCTTTAGTTCATACATATCTGTATCGAAAATAATCGGTATCGTTAGCCCTGATTCTGCTCCTATAAGGCGTATGATAAGGCTTGCTAAAGAGCAAGGACGACTTGTGGATGCCACCTTTGGGCGCAGAACCAGGGCGGCCATTTTGACAGAGGGCGGCTTTATCGTGCTTTCTGCTGTGCTTCCAGATACTTTGGTGAGTCGTCTGGAGGAAGAGGAGGAAGAGGAAGAAGAAAGAACAGAGCCCATCACTGAGCAAGAACCAGAGCTGGAAGAGGAATCAGGAGAGGACGTTTAAGTGGGCGGTAGACTCATCGTCATCAGTGGCCCTTCCGGTGTAGGGAAGGGAACCGTGGTAAGCGAGCTTCTAAACAGAGATAAAGAACTTGTGCTCTCTATTTCTGTGACCACTCGCAGCCCTAGGCCTGGTGAGGTTGACGGCAAAGACTATTATTTTGTCGATTACTCCACATTCAAGAAGATGGTTGCCACGGATAGATTGCTCGAGTGGGCCTATGTTCATGGTTCCTACTATGGAACTCCTAAAGACTTTGTGATGCAGCACTTGGAGCAAGGCAGAAAGGTGATCTTGGAAATTGACATGCAGGGAGCCATGCAAGTTCGAAGGAGGTTCCCAGATGCTATTCTGATATTTCTGTTGCCTCCTTCTTTGGACGAGCTTAAGCATCGTTTGATGAAGCGCGGCACTGAAGAGATGGACGAGCAGCAGCTTAGGCTGCTTCGTAGCTTACAAGAGCTTGATTACCTCAGGGAATACCATTTTTTCGTAGTCAATGTGGAGGTAAATCAAGCCGTGGAAAACATAATGAAGATTCTGTCCTTGGTGGACTTCGTAGTTACTGAGGACAGGGCACGCACCATGGTGGAATCTCTAAGAAAAGGAGGTATTTTTGATGAAGCAGGTGACATTAGAAGAGCTGGAGAGAATTACTGGACTCCCTAGGTATGCCGTGGTGGTTGCAGTAGGCTTAACGGCTAAGAAAATACAGAAAGAAATATTATCTCAATCTCCCACCTATGAGGTCCCTGTAGAACGAGCCATTCGAGACATAGCAGAGAGAAAGGTCACAGTCGCTCTACGCATATAGTGAATTCTATGTGGATTTCAGGTAACGTATTTCGAAGAAAGAACATTCTCTTGGGAGTTACTGGTTCTATTGCAGCTTTTAAGGCTTGCGCTTTGGCTTCTACACTGTCCAAATATGAGGCACACGTTCGAACGGTTTTGACGCCATCGGCCTTGAATTTCGTGGGGTCAGCGAGCTTCGTTTCACTTACCAATGATGCGGCTTACACCGATCAGGATTACTGGTCATCAAATATACGCAGTTTACACATTGAACTTGGTCGTTGGGCTGATGTGTTGGTTGTTGCTCCAGCCACGGCAAACACGCTCGCAAAAATAGCCAATGGATTGGCTGATAATCTTTTAACCAGCACCATATTGGGCTCTGATAAGCCCCTAGTATTGGTCCCGGCTATGAATGTGCGCATGTATGAAAACAAGATCACTCAGGAGAATCTAAAAACGCTTAAGAACCTGGGGTACATTGTAGTAGAACCCGAGGTGGGACATCTGGCTGATGGAGAAGTGGGTAAGGGCCGTTTCCCTGAGATCGATACGATTTTGTTTCACGTTGCGAAAACCATTGTGCCCCAGGATCTAACAGGAAAGAACATAGTAGTGACCGCTGGACCTACCAGAGAGTATATTGATGATGTTAGGTTCATATCGAATCCATCCAGCGGCAAAATGGGCTATGCCTTGGCTCAAGCTTTAGCACTAAGAGGGGCTGAAGTCACGTTGCTAAGTGGTCCAGTTACTTTGGATGCCCCTGAGGGTGTTCGTCTGGTAAGGTTTGAATCGGTGGACGAGCTCATATCTCTAATGGATATGTTCCTCCCGGAGGCTGACGCAGTGGTAATGGCTGCTGCAGTTGGGGATTTCACCACCGAAAAGAAGCAAGGTAAATTGAGAAGGCAAGGGGAACTAACGTTAACCTTGCGAGCAACCCCAGACGTAATAGGGGATTTCGCAGAAAAATACACGAAGCCAGTTTACGTGGCTTTTGCAGCAGGTGGAGCCGACGTTATCAAAGATGCTGAAGAAAAACTTCAGCGTAAACACGTGGATGCCATATTTGCCAACCGTATTGACATTCCTCAGACGGGATTTGCTGTGGACACCAACAGTGGTTGGCTCATAAGCAATAGAGGCGTGGAAGAGGCGCCTTTGCAATCCAAAGTGGATTTGGCTTGGTGGCTTAGTGAGAGAATTGTATGGCTTATAGAAGCAAAATCAGAAACTTCTCCATAATTGCCCATATTGACCATGGTAAGTCCACGTTAGCTGACCGTTTCTTAGAGCTTTCTGGTTTGGTCAGACGCGATAAACTTCAGAAGCAAATGCTCGATAGTATGGATTTGGAACGCGAACGTGGTATCACCATAAAGAGCCATCCTGTTAGGTTGGTAATCGGGGATTATGTGTTCAACCTCATTGACACCCCTGGACACGTGGACTTCTCGTATGAAGTTTCGAGGTCTTTAGCTGCCTGTGAAGGTGCAATTCTTCTAGTAGACGCAACTCAGGGAGTGGAAGCACAAACGGTAGCACATGCTTACAAAGCCATGGAACACAACCTAGCCATCGTGCCGGTCATTAACAAGATTGATTTACCTTCTGCTGATGTGGAAGGTACCAAAAGAGCCATGGCTCAACTTTTGGGCAAGGACGATATTGATCCCGTATTGGTGTCAGCCAAAGAGGGTATTGGCATACAAGAGCTCATTGATAGGCTCATAGAAGATATTCCAGCTCCAGAGGGAGATGAAAATGCACCCTTGCAAGCGCTAGTGTTCGATTCTTTTTATGATACCTACAAAGGTGTGGTTTCCGTTGTTCGCATCTTCAACGGACAGGTTAAGGTAGGAGATCGCATTAGGTTCTGGGCAAGCGGGCTTGAATCAGAAGTTACTGAAGTTGGCGTTTTCTCGCTAAAAATGGTGCCCACGGACAGGTTAGAAGCGGGGGATGTGGGTTACGTGGCCGCTAACATAAGGGACATTCGTGAGGTGCCAGTGGGGGATACAATGACTTCGGCTATTAGGGCTGCCACTGCTCCCATACCGGGTTTTTCTTCAATGAAACCTATGGTTTTCGCTTCCATATACCCTACGGAGAACGAAGATTTCGAACGCCTTCGCGAGTCTCTAAAGAAGCTTCAGCTCAATGATGCAGCTTTGGTATTCGAGCCCGAAACAAGCGAAGCTTTTGGCCCCGGTTTTAGGTGTGGCTTCCTTGGGCTTCTTCACATGGACATTGTTCGAGAAAGACTTGAAAGAGAATTTGATTTGGATCTCATATTAACATCGCCCAACGTGGAATATCATGTACTAACAAGGAGCGGCGAATACATTGAGGTTCGTAATCCTTCTCAGTTTCCAGATTTCTCTGAGGTAGAGTTGGTGGAGGAGCCATATGTGAGAGGAACCATTGTGGTGCCATCGGAGTACATTGGCTCTGTTATTCAGCTTTGTGAGGGAAGACGCGGCAAGATGCTCCACATGGAATACATATCCGAGCAGCGTGTTTTGCTTGAGTACGATTTGCCCTTTGCGGAAATCATAACCGATTTTTACGACCAGTTAAAAAGCGTAACCCGTGGTTACGCGTCTTTTGATTATGAGCACACCGGTTTTAAAGAAGCTGACGTGGACAAGATAGAAGTGTTCATCAACGGAAAGAGATTGGACGCTCTCACGTTGCTTGCTCCAAAGAGTGAAGTGCTCAGGGTGGCTAGGCAAGTGGCACTGAACCTAAAACACACCATACCGAAACAACTCGTGGAAGTCGTAATTCAGGTGAAAGCGGGTGGCAGAATAGTGGCACGCGAAACGGTCAAGCCTCTCCGTAAAGACGTACTGGCAAAATGCTACGGAGGAGACGTAAGCAGAAAGAAGAAGCTTCTCGAGAAACAAAAGGCTGGAAAGAAGCGTATGAGACAGTTCAATCAGGTTGACATCCCTCAGGAAGCCTTTTTGTCGGTACTCAAGGCTGACACTGAGTAATGAACAAAGGACTGTACCTACACATCCCATTTTGCTACCAAAAATGTCCTTTTTGTGATTATTACAGCATTTCCCATGCTCCCGAGGAGTGGTTGGACAAATTCACTGCTGTGATAGTGTCCCAGCTTCAAGAGTTTCCAAGAGAGCTGGATACGCTTTACGTTGGTGGTGGGACCCCCTTGGCTTTAGGGAAGTCCAGGTGGGAGAAAATACTACCAGATCTGCCTAAAGCAAGGGAAAGAACCATTGAGCTAAATCCAGAAGATGTTAAGAAGGAGAATTTCCCCCTACTGGAAAACTTCACACGTCTTTCGGTGGGAGTCCAATCCTTTTCGGAGTCGGTGCTCAGAACACTGCAGCGTGAAAAACTTGATTATGGAAAACTTTTGGACTTACTAGGAAAATGGGATGTTAATGTAGATTCAATGGTGGGCATACCAGGTCAGACACGTGAGGAAGTGCTGCGTGATTTAGTCTCACTAGTTGCGCTCGGTGTACCCCACATTTCTGTCTACCCGTTGGAAGTGCACCAGGGAACACCATTTTGGTCACATTACAGCGAGTGGGAATGGGATGATGCTGATTTGCTGCTCATGGTGGAGAAGTTTCTGACAGAACATGGCTATGAGCATTACGAGATTTCAAACTACGCCAGACCTGGCCATCAATGTCTCCACAACAAGATTTACTGGCATGACGAGGAATACTACGCTTTAGGGCCTTCAGCATCTGGTTACGTTAACGGTGTAAGGTACAAATGGGTCTCAAATCTAAAACTCTATGTGGAAGGAGCAAAGCTGGGTGAACCCAACTACGAGGAGTACATGGTCTTATCCTGGGAAGAACAGCTTTCCGAGTATGCCATAATGAACCTACGGCTTTTAAATGAGGGCATTAGAAGAACGGAAGTGGAAAAGCGGTTTAGCGAGAGTGCCTGGAATCTACTTCTTAAGCAAGCTGAAGGTAATGATTTCTTGAACATCGAACTGGACAAAATCACAGTTAAAAACTGGTTATTCTTTAACAGGGCTGCAGAGGCTTTTGTGTAACGAACTTGTAGGGCGAAAAGCCCCTCTCTCTACTTGATGAGCTCCGCACGCAGCAGAATATCTTCAACTTTGGAAGGGTCATCGGTTAGCAAAGGCGGCCTACAAGGAAGATTTACGGGAAGTTGAAACCACTGTGCAGCAGCTTTGATGGCGCCCGCGAATGAGTTGCAGCGGCTGTATACCATGCTAAAAACAGCTATCTGCTTGGCAAACCCTGCAAAGGCTTCCATATCTCCTTGCTCGTGAGCCCTCATGAGTGCCAAATATACCGAGGGAATTACATTAGCCCCAGCCACTATGCCACCATCTCCTCCTAACAGTAGATTTGTGGGCAGATAGTGGTCAAAACCCACTAGTACGGAAAAAGAAGGATATGCTTCTTTAATAGTAAGGATGTCCAGTAAATAAGTAAGGCTGTCTCTGGTCACCTTTATACCTGTTGCTAACCCTTCCTTAGCGAGTCTTTCTACCAGGGTAGGGGGCAAGGGGTTTCCAGTAGCACCGGGGATGTCATAAAGAATTAAAGGAAGTCGGCTTGCTTCTGAAATAGCTCTAAAGTGGTTGTACATGGCTTCTTCGTTAAATGCGCCGTAGTAAGGAGGAGCAGCAACTACGGCGTCAAAATTCATGTCCTGAGCTATTTTTGCCAATTTCACTGAGTGTGCAGTGCTGTTACTGGTTACTCCTGTAAGCAATGCGGCGGGAGTATCTTCCAATTCCTCTGCTACTAATCTCATTATCTGTATCTGTTCGTCAGGAGACATGGAGAAGAACTCGGAAGTCGATGCGTTAACGAAGATGCCGTTTACTCCTTGGCTTAGCAAATACTGTACATGCGCTCTCATGCTCTGCAAATCCAGTGAAAAATCTTCGTTAAACGAGGTCACTAACGGTACTATGATGCCCCTTAACATATCAGTCAACACCTCCTGATTTGTTTCCATTGTAATACCGCTTTCGGTTTATGCAAATATGCTTGAGATTAAATAACAACAAATACAAGTGCTCACAAGGTAATCTTGCTACGTGTGCTCTTTTTGATATCATATGTGATATGAGTTATCACATTTGTCCGCGAGATTGCTATGACTCGTGTGGCATGATTCTCCAAGATGGAAAACTGGTAGGCGACCCCAATCATCCTTTTACTTCAGGATTTACTTGTGGCAAAGCAGCTCTGAGTTTGAGGCAAGTGAATGATCCAGCACGGCTCAAAACAGCTTTGGTGAGAACCAAGAAAGGATTTGAAAAGATTTCTATTGAAAAGGCGCTATCTATTGCGGCTGAAGAGCTTTCTCGAAGCAAGGTTTACCGCATTGATTATTCAGGGCACATGGGACTTCTTTCTAGGTTCTTCCACCAGCGTCTTTTTAGAGAACTTGGTGCACCTGAGGTAACTTGGGACATTTGTTCAACTGCCGGCGATGTTGCGTTAATGGATGGTATTGCATCGGTATGGGGATCAGATATCGATGCGATAAAAGACAGTGATTTTGTGATCATTTGGGGAGCTAATGTGGCATACTCGTCCGTTCATGCTTGCACCTGGGCGAAACAAATTGGGGAAGTTTTTGTGGTGGATCCAGTAAGAACATCAACAGCAGAATCATTCATTCATGTTCCTGTGAAGCCCGGCGGTGACGTGGCATTAGCACTGCAAATATTAAAAGAACTGAAGCTTATGGGGTACGAGGTGCCGTTGCCTCTCTACGATTTCGAAAACTTAGAGAAGATATCAGGTGTTAGCTCTGAGATGGCATGTCAATTAGCGTCCAAGCTTGCAAATAGCAGGCGACCATTCGTCTTTATTGGCTATGGTTTTCAGCGTCAATGGAACGGTGCCATGGCAGTGCGGCTCATAGCGTCCATTCTTGGGGTGGTGAACCAGTCTGACCGTTTTTACTATGACAGACCATATCAGGGCATTGACATTGATTATGTAAGGTTTAAAGGCCAGGAGCCCAACAAAGAAACTCTAAGTTGGACGTTATTAAGCGAGCAGTTAAAAGGTGTGACGGGCGCCACGTTTTTTGTTTTGAATGCCAATCCCCTAAATACTCTTCCGGGTCGTCGACAGCTGATAGAAACGTTCAAAGATAGTAGGAATTTTGTTATTGTGCATGATTTGTTTATGACCGAGTCAGCCCAAGCAGCGGATTTGGTTTTTCCAGCCAAGCATTATCTGGAGTTTGAAGATGTGGTTGCCTCTTACGGTCACAAGTACCTGGCGTTCAATGAAAAAGGGCTGGAGCCTCCTCTGGATGCCATGAGTAACATGGAACTTGCCAGGGAATTGGCGCGTCAATTAGAGCTAGATAAAGCTGAACTATATGAAACTGACAGAGAACTTGTAAACGGTGCTCTGAAAAACTTGGGCATTGATTATGAGTTCATGAAGGAGCACAAAGTTTACAAACTTCCTGATCCAGCCAAACCCGGCCGCGTAAACTGGCCAAAAATGGACCAGATCAGAAGTTCCCTTTGTAGGTCAGCAGAAGGAGATTATATCCTACTGACTCCTGTGGCAAGGCTAAGAATTCACAGTCAGTATGATAATGTGCTTAGGGCAATGCCGTTACTGGAGATAAATACTGAAGATGCGCAAAAGTTGTTCATAAGAGACAAAGACCAGGTTAACATAAGAAATAAAAGGGGATCACTTAAGGTTGAGTGCAGAGTTACTGACAGAGTGCCATCTGGTGTTTTACGTTTGGAGCATGGTTTTTGGACTGACGTAGAGGAGCCGAACGTAAATGATATGGTGGAACCTACTCTGCAGCAGTATGGTGGGGGATCTCAGATTATGTGGACTTTTGTGGATATTGAGAAAGGAGAATAGGGCGTGTATTTGGAGAAAGTGAAAGCTCAGCTGGAGAACAAAAGGGCGGGGGTTAATTACCACTTACCAAGACATTGGATGCCTTGTGGTTACAAGGGGCGTGTCTCTTTTGACGGGGTAAGGTTTAGAGTGGATCCATATGAGTTCTTTGGTGAGATGCTCGATGGCCTTGATGCATACAGCTTTTCCAGAAAGTCGGACAGCATTTATGTTGCTTTTCCAAGAAGTACCAGTGCCTACAACCACAAGGGGTTTGGTCTGTTTGAACCTGATGATCCATTGGGATATAGAGAATCTGGTACATTCCTAAAAATGATGGCTGTTGCTTTGCACGCTAAGCGGATGCACTTCGATACCATGTACTTACTACCAGTAAGCATGCATAGCAACAGGTTTAGAAAAGGAACAATTGGGTCTCCGTACGCAGTGAGTGATCCTTTGCGTGTTGCTGATTATTTGTCTGACCCACTACTGGATTTAAACGCTGACGAGCTTTTTGGTGCCTTCGTGGAGTTCTGTCATCGTATTGGCATGAAGGTGATCTTGGACTTTGTTCCCCGGACAGGTGCTCGTGACAGCGAGCTCATATTAGAGCACCCTGAATGGTTCTACTGGATTGATGTTTCCAGTGCAGGGAAATATGCTCCGCCCAGAGCGCCTGAATTGGGTTTTAGGCAGTTATCCGATGAGGATATGGCCTATTTGTATCAGCGCCAGGATGTAAGAGAGTTTCTTAGCTGTTTTCGGTGGGCTCCATCTTACACGGAGCCAGAAAAATGGGATAACTTTGTGAAAGCAAACAGGGGAAAGGATTTCCTTCCTGAGCTAGCTAAAACCTTCGGCGTCATAACGCCTCCAGGTTTTAGTGACTGGCTAAATGACCCTCAACCAACTTGGGACGATGTAACGTTCTACCGCTTGTTTTTGGATCATCCTGATGTGGCAAAACCATTTGTGGATGATGATCAACCGCCTTATGTGCTTTTTGACGTCATTAAAGCTAGTCGGTTTCCTGGTTCGAAACCGAATTCTCAGCTTTGGGAATACTTAGCAGGTATTATCGCGTACTACATTGAGAAATTCGATATCGACGGTGCGCGTATTGACATGGGTCATGCGTTACCAAAGGAGCTAGAGCAGCTAATGATGAAAAATGCCCTTAAATTAAAGCCTGATTTCATGTTTATTGCTGAAGAACTGAATCCTGAGGGTGATATTAGGGCAAAAGAATCAAATTATGGAGCAATTATCGGTAATAGCTGGTGGATGCTGCCACGGCGAGAAAAGGTTTTGGAGCTTTTCAATGACAGTTGCAGACGTGTTTTGCCTCTGTGGGCGGCTGTTGAAACACCTGATACGCCGAGGATTTTTGGACGGTTGCCATATCATGAAGCATTGCAGCGTTTAGTATTATCTGCGTTTCTTCCAAACAGTTATTTCGTGGTAAACGCTGGTTTGGAACTGTTGGAAAAGCAACCCATGAATTTAGGTTTGGATGCCACCTTTGACGACAAGTGGGTGCTTCCAAAAGACGATGAGTTTTACGGGAAGCTTAGTTTCTTTGATCATTACGCTCTGCACTGGGATAGTGAGCAGGACCTTACGTACCTACTTGCAAAACTTAATAGGCTCAGGGTGGCACACTATGACCCCAACGCACGAATTTGTAGTACTGAGCCCCTCATGGTGAAACACAGAGGTGCCATGTTGGTATGGAACAACGGTGAAAAACCCATAAGTTATACGGAGTCGCCTCTACTGTGTGTTGGGACTGCCGTTCTTGACACATTGCAGTCTGATGGAGTTGCACTATTCAAACATGAGTAGAGAACTAAAAGCTCTGGGGATAGGTTATTTGCTTTGGGGCTTCTCAATCGGATTGTACACCACCCAATGGCCAGTTTTCCTGCAGTACAAATTGGGTAGTCCTGGCCGAGTGGGTTTGGCGAACGGCCTTATAAGTGCTACAGCGGTGCTAAGTTACTTTGTAGGAGCCTGGCTGGGCAATCACTTTCCGAAGAAGCCTCTGTTCATGCTTAGCTGGGGAGGCAGTGCTGTGGCTCCGTTGCTATGGGCTTATGGTAACAAGCCCTGGACCATTTACCTTGGTTGTGTGTTATTTGGTTTCATCAGCAGTTACTCGAGTCCCCTCATAAATTCCTACTTTCTTGATGAACTTGGAGACGAGTTCATGAAGGGCAGTATGTACACATCTAGTACTTACAGCATTGGGATGATGTTAGGCCCTTTTGTAGGAGGTGTTCTTAAGGATATCGGGGGATATGAGCTATTGATGCTTATTACAGCGATTTCTTTTGTTCTTTCGTCTGTTCCCATAGCTTTTCTCAAAAAGGATGAGCCAAAGAAGAAGAGCTTGACACCTCCCAAAGACCCTCTCTATTATCAGGCTTTACTTTGGGCAGCTGTGATGAGTTTTGCTATGATGATTACAGTCCCTTATGCTCCCTTGTACGCAAAGGAACGCTTTGGGCTTTCAGGCACCTTGCTTGGGCTTCTGGGGAGCATATCTGCGGTTGGCGCTGTGCTTCTCACTTATTTGGCTGTGAGAGTGTCTCATCGTTCCATAATACTCAGGGTATCCGTTTGGTGTGGTATATTGGGCACAGTGCTTTTGATAAGTAATAAATGGCTTCTATGGGTGGCGTTTTTCTTTAGAGGTGCTTTCATGAATACCTATTCGTTAATAACTAGTGGTGTATCACATCGTGTCCCAGTGGACTACTCATACATCGGTTTTGCCCTTCTTACGGCTACCATCGCGGCTTCTAACAGTTTATCTTCGGCCGTTGGGGGGTACATATATTCTAAAGGACCGGTTACATTATTCTTGATTTCATCAGTACTGATGTGGTTGGGTTTGCATTTGTATAAATTATGGGCTGAATCACGTCACTGATTTCGACAGTTTAACTTTAAGTAAAGGAGTGATGTTTGTGAAAGTGAAAAGGTATGTGGTGGAAGGCATTTTTAGACCCACAGGTCCGTATGTTCATGCTGTAGAGAGTAGGGATTTTGTTTTTGTTAGTGGATTGCTGGGAGCCATGCCTGATGGTAGCTTGCCAGAGGACCCAGATACACAGCTTTCACAGATGTTCGACAATGTATCTAAAGTGCTGAGCTCGCTCGGTATTAACAAGGAGGCTGTTCTTAAAACCACGGTTTTCATGAAAGACATGTCTTACGCTACTAAACTTAATGAGCAATATGCGCACTTTTTTGGTAGCGACTTTCCTGCAAGAAGCATGATACAGGTGGCGGGACTGCCCATGAATGCCTTCTTCGAGATGGAGCTAATAGCACTAAGAAGTGAATAATTCTCGCTCATAAAGAAAGGAGGTACGAGGTAATTATGGCAGGGAGAATAGCCATATTGCTGGATGATGGTTTTGAGGATCTTGAATTCTTTTACCCCTATTTGCGGGTCCAAGAGGATAACTTTGAACCGGTGGTGTTGGGTATCGAGCCTAAGCTGGCGAAAGGCAAGAACGGTCTTTATTTTCAAATAGAGGAAAGATTGTCAAGTCACAGCCCAGATGAGTTTGTTGGTTTGTACATTCCAGGCGGGCATGCTCCTGATCGGCTTCGTCGCTTCGATGAAGTTAAAGAATTTGTTTCAGCTTTTTACAAGTTGGGTAGGCCTATTGGAACTATTTGCCACGGTCCGCAAGTGCTCATATCAGCTAAAGTTGTTCAGGGAGTTACCATGACATCTGTATCAGCCATAAAAGATGACTTGGAAAATGCAGGAGCTATTTGGGTCAACCAACCAGTGGTAGTAGATAAAAACATTGTTAGCAGCCGAGTTCCTGATGATTTGCCTTTCAATGTTCCAGCTTTTCTAGCTCTTCTTCCCAAATAGTTTGCGGATAAACGCGAAAATATTGTCCTGCAACAACACAAAAAGTATTACGAAAAGTATCAAGCTTACAAAAGCGTTTGCGTATTTTCCTTCGTTCGTTGGAGGCACGAATATGGCCAAGGCAGCTGTTATTAAGAAACCTGGGAATACGATCATGACTGCAAGTACTTTTAGCAGAAGGGCAGCTTGCTTACGGAGTTCCTTATTGACGTCGTTCATCGCTCACCTTCTCTCTTTGCAAACGTGAAAAATTTTGTACCACGTTAAGGCAGTGGTCAGCCACACGTTCCAAGTTTGTCAGAATGTCCACGTAAATCACTGCGGCACTTACCGATACCTCGCCTTGAATCAACCGTTCGGTTCGCTCATTTCTGAGTTCTTTGACCAAGGCGTCGATTTGCTCTTCTGTGAGAACTGTAAGCTCCAAAATGTTTTCTGAGAAACCGTTATCTATGACCTGTTGTGCTCTATCCAAATTGGCTTTGACCAATCCGAATAGCTGTTTTAAAGATTCCTGCCCTTTCGGACTAAAGTGCACGTCATTCTCATACACGAACTCGGCGAATTCCATTAGGTTAGTTGCATGGTCGCCCCATCTTTCTACGTCATCCATGCTGTGAACAATGGCAGCCAGGTGTGCCACGTCCTCTTCTGACAGGGGAGCTTGTGCAAGTTTATTGGCATACTGCAAACCTTCGCTGTAAAGATCGTCTACTAAGTTCTCCATGTTCCAGATTTCTTCACTATTGTACCTTTCTTCTTTGAGAATCATCTCGAAAACGTAAGTTAGCATGTTAGCGCTCACTTCAGCCATGTATTTGAGTGTGTTTCTTAGCGCATCTAATGCCAAGGAAGGGGCTGATAGAAGCTTATCATTTAGGTAATCGGGTTTTGTGTAAACCTTTTCTTCTCCCCGAACTAACCATTTAACGATGGCTGCAAAGTTTTTCACCTGAAAAGCCCAGAAAATAGACCATATCACGTTGAAAATTGTGTGTGAATTTGCTATCAATCTGGGTAAAGAGGTGTCACCTAAGAACCGTGACACATACATAACGAGGCTTTCAAACCATCCGTTGACAACAAAGGGATAAAAAAGTAAAACGCCGATCACATTGAATAAAAGGTGTGACACAGCAGTTCTACGCGCACTTAGCTTTGTGCCCACGGAAGCTATGAGTGTCGTAATAGTGGTTCCAATATTTGCCCCCAGAACAAGAGGTACGGCTGCTGAAAAAGTCATCAAACCCTGTTTACCAAGTGCAACTAATATGGAAGTAGTAGCTGACGAAGACTGTACTAAAGCAGTGAATACGGTGCCAGCTATTATACCCAACCACGGTCTGTTACTAAAGGCGAGTAGCATATTCTGAAGATAAGCAGAGTTTTCCAGAGGCTGAAGACCAATTTGTATGAGCCAAAGTCCCCCTAAAACAAGCCCAAAAGAAAAAACTGCCATACCGATGCTCTTTGTTTTTTTCTTTTTACCCGCAATGTAAATTATCACGCCAATGGGTATGATGAAGAGTCCCCATTGGGTAATGTTGAAAGCAACTATCTGTGCGGTGACCGTGGTACCGATATTTGCTCCAAATATCAATCCCAGGGCTCCTTCAAAGGAAAGCATACCTGCGTTGACAAGGGCCACGGCAACAACGGTGGTTATGGATGAGGCTTGCCAAATGGCAGTTACTATGAGACCAGTAAGTAATGCGCTCCAGACATTGCCACTGATGCGGGTTATTATGTTGCGTAGTCTGACCCCTGCAAGCTCTTTTAAAGAATCACTGAAGGTTAGTAGCCCGTACAGGAAAATACCTAAGCCACCGAGGGCAAAGCCGATAAACTCCAATGGCTGCATTTAGTACCTCCTTATTCTGAATGGCGGTAAAATCAACCACTTTAAATTCTAACACGCTCAAGAAAGCGTAGTAAAATGTTAAGCGGAGGTGAATTTAATGTCATTTCTAGATGAAACAGGCTCTGATCTTTTGCTTGGAAATGAAGCCATTGCAAGAGGGGCTTTGGAAGCGGATGTAGCATGTGTAAGCGCTTATCCAGGGACGCCCTCCACAGAAGTTACTGAGACGCTAAGTAAATACGCAAAACAAACAGGCGTTTATGTCGAATACTCCACTAATGAGAAGGTTGCCTTGGAAGTAGCTACTGCTTTTTCCTGGTCCAATTTGAGAGCCATGGTGACCATGAAACACGTTGGGCTTAACGTGGCAGCAGACACATTCATGTCATTGGCTTATCAGGGAGCGGTGGCAGGTCTGGTGATCCTGACTGCCGACGATCCAGGTATGTGGAGTTCCCAAAACGAGCAGGATAACCGAATTTTCGGAAAATTTGCAGGTGTCCCAGTGATTGTCCCATCTGATCCACAGGAAGCAAAAGATTTCACAAAAACAGCTTTCGAGCTAAGTGAGGAGGTCGGAGCGCCAGTTCTTCTAAGAAGTACAACGCGAGTTAGCCATACACGAAGCCCAGTAATGTTTTCTTCACTGGGTGAAAACGTTAAGCAGGCAAACCAGAGGAAAGGCACTTTCAAGCCTGACATTGTCAGGTTCGTAAGTTTACCAGCAAACGCCAGGAAAAACCATCCTAAGGTGTTAGAGCGCTTAGAGCAAGCCGTTGATTTTTCGCGTAAGCACAAACTTAATAGAAGGGAAGGAACTGGAAAAGTTGGTGTAATAACGCAAGGAGTGGAGTACCTGTATGTGAAGGAAGCAGAACGTGATCTGGGTACTCAGCTAAACATACTTAAGCTGGGCATGGTTTATCCGCTGGATAAAGAACTCATTGTTGATTTTGCTAAGGACTTGGATGTTCTACTTGTGGTAGAGGAATTAGAGCCATTTTTAGAAGAAATGGTTAAGGCAACTCTTTACGAAGCTGGTTTAAGCGTGCCCGTTCACGGGAAAGATATGCTTCCCAGAATTGATGAGTTGAATTATTGGAAGGTCCGAAACGCTTTAGAGAAGGTTCTCAATATGCAAGAGACTAAGCCGCAGATTGCTCAAGTACCTTCGCTTCCACCGCGGCCTCCTGTGCTTTGTCCTGGTTGTGCGCACAGAAATGTGTTCTACATGGTTAAGAAACTGGAGCGAAAAGCTGTTAAGCCATCTGATATTGGCTGTTACACATTGGGCGCATTGGATCCCTTGAAAGCCATTGACACGTGCATTGCCATGGGTGCTTCAGTAGGCCTCGGTAGTGGCATGGGCAAGGCTCAAGAGGGAAGGGTTATTTCCACCATAGGTGACAGCACGTTCTTCCATACGGGTCTTCCAGCTTTGGTAAACGCAGTGTATAACAGGAGCAAACTCACACTCATTGTGTTGGATAACCGTATAACAGCTATGACAGGCCATCAACCCAACCCATCTACGGGTATAACAGCCACTGGACAGGTTGTAGCTCATTTGGACATAGAGCAAGTTGCACGGGGATTGGGCGCTGATTATGTGAAGTCCGTCGATCCCTACGATTTGCAAGCTTTGGAACAGGCCATAAAAGAAGCAAACGAATATACCGTAGCTGTTATTGTGGCCAAACAGCCATGCGCACTCTTGAGGCAAAGGCAACTACAAAGAAGAGGGGAACGTGCTCCACTGTACGCCGTGGAAGAGGAAAAATGTACTGGTTGCAGAATATGTGTGAACCTGCTTGGTTGTCCAGCATTGGTTTTCGACAGAGACAAAAAGAAGGTTTCCATAGACGAAGATCTTTGTGCGGGTTGTTCAGCATGTGCACAAGTTTGCCCCTACAACGCCATCTACGAAAAGGGCTTAGGCGGGGAAAAGAACTTTAACATTGTGAATGACGAATCGAGAGCGAGGTGGCAGCAATGGTATACAACATTGTTCTAACAGGTGTGGGTGGTCAAGGCATACTTACCGCCGCCAAGGTTTTGGGTAAAGCTGCAATGATGTCAGGCTATTATGCCGCAGTGGGTGAGATTCATGGATTGGCTCAAAGAGGGGGTTCAGTGATTGGCTTTGTACGTATTTCAGAAAACGCTGTTGCATCCACAGTGCCTGAGGGTACAGCCGACTTGCTTCTCTCCTTCGAACCTCTGGAAGCCATTCGCTACATAAACTATGCTAAGAAAGGTACCACCTTCGTGGTGAATGAGGCCAAGATGGTACCTGTGTCAGCTAACCTGGGAAACACGGTTTACCCGTCTTTAGAAGAGATTCGTAAGAGCTTGGAGGAGTTTGGACCTTGTCACATGTTTGATGCCACCTCATTGGCAAAAAGTCTGGGAAGTATCATTTACGTGAACAGCGTCATGCTAGGAAAGACTGCTTCCGTGCTAGGCTCCTTAATACCCAGAGAAGTCATGGAAAAAGCTCTTTCTGAAGTGTTGCCCAGGGATCTCGAAAACAATTTGAAAGCTTTCAGTTTGGGCTACCAGGTCAGTTAGCCATTTAACTCTTTCATATGTTTCCTTTTTGTGTATACCCCCCTCCATGGGGGGTATAATATTTGTGGTGATGCTTGTATGGAAATGAGCGAAGGACCTGCATACGGAGACGACGTTCTTCAGATGGTAAAAACGGCTCTGGGGCAACTCTCTGCAGTGGAGCGCATGCTTTCCGATGGTGTTTGTTGCACAGAGGTTGCTACTCAAATTGCTGCGGTACAGGGACTAATGAAAAAGATCGTTTCTCTAATGGTCCGTGATCGGATGACTAAATGCTTACCCGAAAAGGGTGAAGAGGAATTAACAAAGGCTTTACAGGTACTAATTGAGAAGACAAATAAATAATTCCTGAGTAAGAGAGGAGTGCATGCAGAAGTGAGAGCGTATTTTGACCATTGCAGATCCACCTATGTGGATAAAAGGGTCATAGATGAAATGATGCCGTGGTGGACAGAGAAGTATTGGGCTCCGTCGTCATTTACCTATACTGGTACCACTGCCGCAGAAGCCATCGAGAACAGTCAGATGGCTTACGCGAAACTCTTTGGGGGAAAACCTGATGAGGTTCATTTTGCTCCCAGTCACGCTGTGGCAAATAATATAGCGATTCAGGGTGTATTGGGTAACGCTCAGGAAGGTACTGTACCTCATGTAATTACGACTAGCATTGAACACGGGACAACGATGGATTTGGTGAAGCAGCTCGAAAAACTTGGAAAAATAAGAGTAACTTACCTACCTGTTGATAAGAACGGCTTGGTAGACTTAGATGCGTTGCAAAAGAGTATTGATAAGGATACGGTGCTTGTGTCCATGGCTGCCGTGAACTACATGGTGGGTACTATCCAACCAGTGAAAGAGATTAGCAAGATCATCAGGGAGAAAAACCCTGAAGTACTAATACATTATGATTTGACTTGGGCTTTAGGTAGGTTGCCGGATCTGGCTTTGGCATCTTATGCGGATATTATTACCGCCAGCATAGAAAGGATACATGGCCCAAAAGGGGTAACGGCTTTATGGGTGAAGAAAGGCGTGGGTGTGAAAGGACCCATTTACGGCAGTCAGGCTTATTCAAGAATTGTTCCAGGTACTCCTGATGTACCGTCCATTGTTGGAGCTGGAAAAGCTTTGCAGCTAATGCAAGAAGGGCTTGAAGAAAAAATCGAACACATGAAACAACTGCGTGATCGACTCATCAGGGAAACCATGGCTCTGGTACCAGAAACGCTTTTAAACGGCCCTGAAGGTGACTTAAGATCTCCTAGCAACGTTTGCCTAACATTTAGATATGTGGAAGGCGAATCAGTGGAGATGTACTTGGATATGGAAGATATAACAGTGGATACTGGTTCTGCTTGTGCAAACCCGTTTTTGGAAGCGAATCACGTCATTCTTGCCATGTACGGTGACTATGAGAGGGCTCATGGTGCTATCAGGATGACCTTTACATGGACAACTACTGACGAAGAAGTGGACAAATTCTTGGAGGTAATACCAGGTATTGTGGCAAAACTACGCAAGATTAGCCCATTAGCACCAAAGGTTTATAAGGAGTGATTGGAATATGTCCATAAAATATAATCCCAAAGTAATTGAACATTTTAAAAACCCACACAATCAAGGGGTTATTGAGAACCCTGATGCTGAAGCCCTTGTGGGGAGCCCTGCGTGTGGTGATCAAATTGCCATTTACCTGAAAATAAACAATGATGTAATTGAGGACATAAAGTTCGAGTCATATGGTTGTGCAAGCAACATAGCTACTGCTTCCATTGTTACAGATTTGGCAAAAGGCAAAACATTAGAAGAAGCACTGTCTATTAAATGGACTGAAGCCGTTCAAGAGCTGGGGGGCCTGCCCCCAGTTAAGTACCACTGTTCCGTGCTGGCTGTTGACGGCTTGAGAGCAGCTATAAAGGACTATCTAAGGAAAACAGGTCGTCTTCCTGAAGAGGAACTTAGCCCGGATTTGGTACGCGAAGAGCTCTACCATGTGATTTATCCGCCGCAAGGATTGGACATAGTGTCACTAAAACGCGTAAAATACATTGGAGTGGAGGACGGAAAGGTACGCATTGAGATTTCATTCACTCATGACGATCCATACTTGCAGGAGATTATCGACGAGATAAAGGAAAAAGTTTCTGATTTGCCTGGAGTGAAAGACATTGAAGTGGTCAATCAGGGAAGGGGTGATTATTAGAGATGCAAGTACAGGTGATTTATGCCAGCAGGCATGGAGCTTCTAAACGTTACGCAGAGGCTATTGCTGAAGCACTTGATGGTGAAGCTCAATCCTTGGAACAGGTGCAGTCTTTTTGGGGTGATGCCATTGTATTCGTTGCTGGGGTTTACAATCACAAGCTAAATCCAGACATGTTGGAGCTCATACAAGGGCATAGAACGGACCTTTATGGGCGGATGTGGGCTGGCGTCGCTGTTAGTCTGCTTGAAGACGAAAAGACATGGAACGGTGAAAGAATAGGTGGTCCCATCTATGTCCGACAGTACTTGGGCCTGTTTGATAGGCCCCCTCTGGCCTTGGCAAATTTTCCAGGTGCAGTGAGTTTGGAAGAGCTTACCGAAGAAGAAAAGGCAGAGGTGGCGGAAGTGTTCCAGATCATGGGGGAAGATCCGCATTCGGTTGACAAGATTGACACAGAGAAAGTTTGGACATTATCTAACCGCATAAAAGAAATAGCACGTCAATGCTGAAGATTTGAAAACCAAAAAAGGGCTCCCAGGCAATACTGGGAGCCCTTTTTATTGCTAGTGGCTACCAATTTCTTTATTGTTAATCCTTAAAGTAACGCATTCTTTACGTAGTCCAGCATCAGGTTCTCTGGCACGGCGCCTTCAACTTCAATCTTCTCATTTATGATTGTCTTTGGAACACCATAAACATTCCATCGGTTCGTAAGCTCCTCAAACTCACTGGCTTCTATCATGTTTCCTGTGAAATTTGGATTAAGATACGCAAATTGGTGAGCTGTGAAAACTGCTCTTGGGCAATAGGGACAAGTGGGTGTCACGAACACATCCATGGTAACCTTCGTGTTTATGGCGGTTAATTCTGGAGTTAAACCTTTGCTCAACCTAACATTGCCCGTTGAAAGCAGTATTATGTCATCTAAAAGTGTTGCAAATTCGTAGCCGGCAGGAATACCGTAAAACCAAATGTTGTAATGTTTTTCCTGATCATTGTCTTCTAAGACGGAGAATGTTATGGCCGGATACATGAAGCCAAGTGAGTCACTCTTTAAACCATATTCTTGGGCCTTCTGAGTTTCCTTAAGCGGGTCGATAAAAGTTAAGGAAAGCTTGTCAGTAGTCGCCACAAGATCAGACATGAGCTCTTTTACTTCATTGCAGTACGTGCATTCACGACGTCCAGGCACAATGATATTGCTTTCAGGTAAAAATGTAATCACCTTTACTGGCTTATTCATGACTGAAAGTCTTTTTTGAACCTCTTTTTTGTCTGATTCTTTCAAAATTGCCATGCAGGCACCTCCTACTTTAGTAAGTCCGTAAATTATTATACCCGCATACCCCGTGGGGTATGCGGGTATAAACTAACTCCTCTCGCTGAAGGAAGTCGTTTATTCAGCTTTTTCTTTCTCTAAAATGGCTTTACGTTTTTCAATAATTTGCTCAGCAATGTTGGGTGGTACTTCTTCGTAACGAACAAATTCCATGTTATAGGTGCCGCGCCCTCCGGTTATGGACATGAAATCCTTTGCGTATTCGATGATCTCCGCATAAGGTACCTCAGCAGTGATCACTTGCCATTTTCCCTCAGCACTGATGCCAAGTACTCTACCTCGGCGAGCGTTAATGTCGCCCATGATGTCACCAACCAGATCCTCCGGAACCTTTATGGTGATTTTGTAAATCGGTTCCAAGAGTATGGGTTTTGCATTCATAAAGGCTTCTTGGAAAGCCAAAGAGCCAGCTATTTGGAAAGCCATATCCGAAGAATCTACTGGGTGGTATTTTCCATCAAACAACTTTACGTGCACATCCACAACCGGGTATCCAGCGATTACGCCTCTACTCATACGTTCACGAATGCCTTTATCCACGGAAGGTATGTAGTTGCTTGGTATGGCGCCACCGAAAATAGCATCTTCAAATTCATAGCCTGCCGAGCGTTCGGTAGGCCAAATCTCAATGAACACTACTCCGTATTGACCATGGCCACCTGTTTGCTTCACATATCTTCCTTGTGCTTGGGCTCGCCCTTTTATGGTTTCTCTGTAAGGTACTTCTCGGGGTGCTAAGGTTACCTCAACGTGGTAACGATCGCGAAGTTTACCCAGGATGGCGTTCAACTGCATTTCCCCCTGAGCCTCGATAACTGTCTGTTTCATTTCGCGGTCGTAGAACACTATGAAAGAAGGATCTTCTGCCTGTATCTTGTGTAAGCTACTGAGCAACTTCTCTTGATCTGATTTTGTTTTAGGTTCTATGGCTTTTGGCAAAAGGGGTTGAGGTATGTCAAGCCGTGGTGCATCCACTTTAACGTTTGGCGTGCAGAGCAGGGAATTAGTTGCTAATTCTTCCACCTTTACTATGGCGCCAATATCGGGAGCTTCAATTGCTTCAGTATCAACTATTTTCTTTCCCACAATGAAAGAAACCTTGGGTACGGTTATCAACTGTTCAGTATCGGGATTCCAGAGCTGTGCTCCAGTGGTTAACGAACCTTTCAACATTTTTATAACGCTTATGCGACCCACATACGGGTCCATGTAGGTTTTCAAAACTATGCCCACGGTATCAGCATCGGGCAATTCAGGCGCTGGTAGGGGAGACACATTTTCTGAAATGAAATTCAGGAGGTCCTCCAACCCACTCTCATCGATGCATGAACCTACCATTATCGGGAAGAAAACTCCACTCGCCATGGCGCTCTTAAAACACTTGCTAAGCTCTTCCTGGGTTATTTCCTCTCCAGACAAATACTTTTCTAACACGGAATCATCAGCTTCTGCCACTGCGTCCAAAACCATTTCTTTGTACTCAGCTGCGGTGTTCATTAGTTCTTCTGGTAGGGCTGACAAATCGTCAAACACGCTAACTACCTTGTCATTAGCTCGCACAGATAAAGGAGCAGCCCTGTTGGAAAGCATGGAGCGTATTTGATCTACTATCCTGTCTTGATCTGCTTCTGGTTTGTCCATCTTGTTTACAAAGAATAATGCTGGTTTCTTCTGTTCCAAGTTTACATAGTAATCCCAAAGCATTTCTGTGGTCACACCAATATCAGATGAGCCGTCTACGACGAATAGCACTGCGTCAGAAAACTTGATTGCTGACATGGAATCCACTTTAAAGTCCAAAAAACCTGGTGTATCCAAAAAGTTGATCTTCACGTTTTTCCAAACCAGAGGTTCCACTGTCAAATTGATGGAAATTTGTTTCTCTTGTTCAAAGGGGTCGAAATCACTCACTGTGTTTTTCGACTCAACCTTTCCGGGCTTGTCGATTACCCCTGCTTTCGCTAGTAAGTTCTCTACAAGCGTTGTTTTACCGCTTTTAACCGACCCCACTACGGCAACAGAAATTGTTTTTTCAGATAACCCCATACCGGAAAACCTCCATTTTTAAGGCTTTGTTAACGTATCTTACTTCTCCATTATATCATGCAGCTTCTCCTTTATCTCGAATGCTCCTACGTCGTCTTGGGCCAGAACGAAAACCGTATCATCTCCAGCTATGCTGCCAATGGCTTTTTTTAGCTGCAAAGAATCTATGGCACGCGCTACGCTTCTTGCTGTGCCAGGAACAGTCTTTATGACTAATATGGGCGAGCGGTACTGCATGTCCAGAATACTTTTCTTCACAATGGTTACAATCCGTTCATCGATGGTTAGAGAAGTTGCTTCTGGCAGGGTGTACTCGTACGTGCCATCTGGCAAGAAAACTTTCATTGCGCCTATTTTCTTAAGGTCCCTGGAGACCGTACTTTGTGTGACTTTAAACCCTGCTTGCTTTAGTTTTTCCACCAATTCTTGCTGTGTGGATGTGGGTTCAGTCTTAATGATCTCTCGAAGCGTTTTAAGCCTTTCTGCTGTTGTTCTTTTGCTTCGTTCCATGGTGTACCTCCTATTGGGAATATTTATACATTCACTATTACATTTTACACCCCATTTGATGAATTATGAAGTGTATAATATGGTTAATGCAAATAATCGCCGCCCTAAAGAGATACAAAACAGCATTAACTGAAAACCCTGCACCGCTACTATGGTTTTCAGTTGCAAGCTTTTTGTATTTCATGGGTTTTTCGTTTTATTTCACAGTTTTTAACTTATATTTGTCAGAAATTGGTTTTCCTCAGTCAGTGATTGGCACAGTTCTAAGCGCACGTTCTTTTGGATCAGTTTTAATGACCATACCAGCTGCTCTAATAGTGAATAAGATAGGGTATCGTTACAACTTTTTGACTGCCATGGGTCTCGCTGTTTGTGTTCAGGTTCTCATTCTGCTAACGAAGTCTGTGCCCATGTTGGTGTTACTAGGGGGTCTTTTAGGAACAGCTGATGCCTTATTCATGATAGGTATTTCCCCGTTTATCATGGACCATACGAAAGAGGAATACAGGAACGAACTTTTCTCTTTGAACAATGCATTGCAGACATTTGCTTTTGCTGGTGGTTCTTTTCTTACCTTCATATCGGGTTTCCTGGGAGTAACAGATCCCGTTGCACTTTACAGAGGAATTATGTGGACTGGTGTTTTGTGCGCATCTCTGGGAATGATAATTGTGGCTTTCAGGGTGCATACATCTTTGAGAACTTCGCTAAGCAACCCATTTACCAGGGAACGCCTTAGCAGTCTCCGTGGCTTTACTCCTTTACTCATCGTGCTTATTGTACCAAGAACATTAGTCGGACTCGGAGCCAGCCTCATTATTCCTTTCATGAACCTTTATTTCAAAGACATTTTTGCTCTACCTGGTCCACAAATAGGGCTGATCTACACCTTTGGTCAGTTAGCCACTGCAGCTGGCATGCTACTGGTTCCATTAGTGGTAAGGCGTCTGGGGAAAGTACGAACAGTGGTGATAACCGAACTTTTCTCTTTACCGTTTATGTTTATTCTCGCAAAAGCAGGTTCCCTGGCATACGCTATACCGTCTTTTCTCATTAGGCAAGCACTCATGAACATGTCTACGCCGGTTTCTCAGCAGTTCAATATGGAAATAACGCCTGTTCACTTTAGAACCATAACTAACGGTCTAATGAGTATGGGAGACAATTTATCTCGTGCTTTGGGTTCACTTATTGCTGGCTACATAATTCAATACAGAGGATATTCGTATTCTTTTTACGCAGCCATGGTTCTGTATTTCATATCTGCTATTTTCTACTATGTCTTTCTTTCTCCTTGGGATCGAAAAGCGAGTTCATGAGAGCTTCCAGCGTCTCAGTATGAAGGAAATGTTCCATTTTACAAGCATCTAACTCAGCAATGTCTTCAGGTGTGCCGCTTTTTATGAGTATCTCTTTTATGGCCTCATGCCTTCTCAGGATCGCTTTTGCTTTTTCGGTACCGTCCTCAGTTAGGAATATTCTTTTGTAAGGTTCTCTTGTAACCAGCCCCTTTTCTTGTAGCTTCTTTACCATCAAGCTAACTGTTGGTTTTGCCAATCCCAGAGCCTTACAAAGTTCTGAAACAGTAACGCCTTGTTCCCTATGAGGACTGCGATAAATTGCTTCTATGATGTCTTCTTCCCGTTGTGTGGGTGCTGTCTCTTCTATCATGTTAAATACATTTTAGCAAAAGCCCTTGCTTTAAGGTCTTCAAGGTGTATAATGAAATTGCCCCTAAAATAGGGGAAGAAAGAAGAGGTAAGAAAATGTACGCAGGAACAGTTAAGTGGTTTGACGCTCAGAAAGGTTATGGGTTCATTACCCGCGACGATGGTGAAGGAGACGTATTTGTTCACTTCTCAGCAATTGAAGGCGATGGCTTTAAGACGCTTAATGAAGGCGAGAAGGTTGAATTTGAAGTTTCCAGAGGGGCCAAGGGGCCTCAAGCAGCTCACGTTGTAAAGAAATAAACATTTGCAACGATAGAAGCTCGTTAGGGCGGCAAAAGCCGCCCTTGTTTTTTTAATAGATGTTGTTATATAATATGCTCAGCCCCTTAAAAGGGGTAAACGTTACAGGAGGTACAAAGATGTACACAGGAACAGTTAAGTGGTTTGACGCGAAGAAGGGCTACGGGTTCATTACCCGCGATGATGGTGAAGGAGACGTATTCGTTCACTTCTCAGCAATTGAGGGAAACGGATTTAAGTCACTAGACCAGGGTGAAAAGGTCGAGTTTGAGATCGTGAATGGTCCGAAGGGTCCTCAGGCAGCCAAAGTCGTAAAAAAGTAGACATCAAGATAGTCTGAGCTACCTACGAGAGCGCCTCACGTGTGAGCATATGCAAACGCGTGAGGCGTTTCAGTTTTTGATGTGGTTGTTAACGTCATTGATATCGGATATTACTTAGCATCTACTGCGACAAATGAACCATATCAACCTTTTTAGAACCATCTTGGCTTTTTCACATTGATGGTTCTGCCTTTCCATGAAGTGTTTCCAGTGCACCCCATTTTGATGGAGTGAAAACCAATAAAAGAGTTTACTACTATTATCAATGGGTGAAAAAGAACAACATCTCTTGGCAGTTTGTAATTGATTGTTGTTCCATGCCAAATCAAGGTGGTCATGAATATGGTGACGATGGCCAATAATCTGTCTTGGGGCCTTGCCATGGCAATGAAGGGGTAAACTGCAACCAAGAGCATCCATGTCCACACAAAAATCGAGGGGATTATCCGTAATGAGAAAAGGCCAAAGTAGCTCTTTGAAAGTCCATTGAAAGCTTCTTTGAAGCCGCCGTACATGCGACAGGATACCAAGTCGGACAGGTTGTATGTGTACATTCTCAGCCCATGCCTTCGTACCAGTTTCGCTAACTCAAGATCTTCTACGATTTCTTCTTTTACAGCAGCATGGCCACCTATTCTCTCGTATGAATGCCTCTTGAACATCATGAACTGACCGTTGGCCACACTAAGAGAGCTGAAGAAGGGCGAGAAGTAGCTAAGAAAAAGCGGGAAAATGGAGACTATGCTGTAGTTCATGAATGGAACGGTGATTTTCTCTCCAAATGAGACTACGATTTCTCTGGGGACTCCTGAAATAAAAGACAGATCTTGCCTTTGCATTTCCTGTACCATTGTCCTGATTGTATTTGGGGAGTGAAAGGTATCTGCATCGGTGAAAACAAGAATGTCACCAGCGGATTGCAGAAAAAGCCTGTGGCAAGCCCAGTTTTTACCTGTCCAGCCTTCAGGCAAAGGATCTACTGATTCTATGACCCTAAGTCTTTCGTCAGTGTTAGCCATCGTACTTAGTACTTTCCCTGTTTCATCTTCTGAGCCATCGTTCAATACGACAACTTCGTAGTTCGGATAATCCTGCGTTAACAAAGATTGTACGCATTTAGCAATGTTCCCTTCTTCATTTCTGGCTGGCACCAAGATCGATACTTTTGGAAAGTTATTTGAATCTCCGTATTGCCTTGGTCTCCTGATCAAGAAAAAGTTTATTGCGGAGTTCAGCAATTGGTAAAACACGAACAGAAAGATTCCCTTCATCATATTCCTAACTGCTCCCTAAACTGTGCCACAATGAGCAGCATGGAGTTTATCACAGCTAGCGCAAAGAGCTGTGAGTCATGAAATCGAAAGAACGTGAAGGCTGGTAATAGTAAGGAGGCAGTTATTACTGTGGCTTTATCGCTGATACGCCCTGTTAGGAAGTGTTTTAAGACTACTGACATGGTAAAAAAGGAACCCAAGAAAACAGGCACTTCCCACAACGTCAAGCCAGACCAAATCCCGAAAGTAGTGGTTATGCCTTTTCCTCCCTTGAACCTAAGCAGGGGAGTTAACATGTGTCCCAGCACAGGCGCGATGCATACAAGAACAAATGTCACAGGTGAAAGATCATACGTGCTGGTTAACATGAATACCGGAATTGCCCCCTTCAAGAAGTCCAATGCCAAAGAGGGGATCCCTAATGCTGCTCCTCCCGCTTTGAAACTGTTGGTAGGCCCTGGGTTGTGATCTTCACCAAAATCTCTTACATCTTTGCCGAACAACAATCCCAGAAGGTAAGAGAAAGGCACCGCACCACACAAGAAACAAAGAAGAAACAAAATCATGTTTACCATGATTGTTTTTATTCTAACAAATTAGCCCATGTTATTACGGCAGACTAAGCTACTTCTGCACGTAATAAGCCAGATTCAGTCAACTGTGAATACGTTTTTTGATGTTCTTGTTCCACGTTCCGTAGTCATGTTTTATTGTGGCTGAGCTACTTAACCGATAGCCATAAAAAAACCTAACCAAAGAATTTTCTTACTACTGGGAAAAAGTTGGATGGGTCTTCTTTTATGGTGGTCAAGTCGTCCAAGAGATGATCTTGGTTCCGCAAGGTAAATCTGTATAAGCGTTTCAAAGTACTTTGGGAGACAAATTTATCCCAAAGGTTTCTCAATGTTGACTGTTGTTTTAAGTACTTGGTTACGCCTAAGGTTCTTAGCAGCTGCGCGTAAGAAGCACCGACATCGGGCTGCTCCAGAGCCTTAGCAGCTGCGATACCTGATTTTACAGCCGTTTGTATGCCGTCACCAAGGAATGGTCCACATAATCCTGCAGCATCACCCAATAGGATCACATTTTCTTTGAAAGGTGTTCTAACAGGCCCGGAGATAGGGATTGCCCCTCCTTTGTAATCGAGCAAAGGGTCGTCAAAGGAAAAGTATTGTTTCATCATGCTTTGAGCATCTTCTCTTCTAAGCGGTTTCTTGGATGCTAAGCCTACTCGAACAGTCTCTCCATTTATTGGAAACATCCATATACCATAGGCTCTTGAAACAGATGGGTCCACTATGAAGGTTATGAAGTCGTCAGCCAAGGGCCGGCTAATGCTCCATTCATAACCGTAAAGCCAGTCCTTAACTAGTGGTAATCCAGCCGATTTGGCTACTTTTGAAAGTGCTCCATCAGCGCCAAACAACACATTGTAACGTATGCTCATTTCCTTGGAACTGGTCTGTACCTTGGCAGTTTCGTTTTCGGACCGCATAAAAGAGCAACCCAAAGCCAAAGTGAAAGAATGAGGAAGATGCTCCCGAGCTGCTGAAAAGAAAGAATTCTTGTCCAGGAGAAATAAGAAAGGTTCTTTTGAACTTAACAGTACTTCGCCGACCCCCTTGAAAACTACTTTCATAGAGCTAAAAGCTCTTTGAATGGGTATGTCAAAGGGGAATACCTCTTCAAGCAAACTAAGCGTGGGTGGAGTTATTAGGCCCGTGGATGGGCTCCATAGATGGTGCTTTCTCTCTACTATGACTGACGTTGAGCCCTGGTGCTTGGCTGAGTAAGCCAGAGATAAGCTGCTAAAACCTGCACCAACAACGAGCAAGTCAGTGCTGTTAGTGGCCTGAAGTTCCATAGTTCTTAAGTAGTATTGGCAGCGCCTTGCTTAGCGCATCCATATCGTGTTCCTTGGAGTGCAGTAGTATGATACTTCCTTTTGGAGCGCTTGTTATGTATTTTGCACGTTCCTCCACTGAAAGATTCTTACCGTTTGGTTCCGTAATCACGTTCCACAGCATGATCTTGTAGTTCATCTCTTTGCAAATTCTTATGGTATTTTGGTCATAAAAACCGCCCGGTGGCCGGAAGTATTTAGTACCTGGCCTTTTCTGATTAGCCAGTTTATAAACATCGTCTATTACACGGTCGGCAGAAACAATCTCATCTCTTTCCTTCTCCGCAGTGGTGTTTCGGAAATAAACGTGATGATAGGTGTGGTTGTGTACTTCGCATCCCAAGTCGATCAACTGTGCAAAAAGATCTTTGTTTTCCTTTAGAGCCGCTCCATAGGGAAATAGTAAACAGGTGAAAGACGAACGATATTGTTTCTTAAGTGCAATAAGTTTCTTTAAAGCTGGACGGGAATATCCGTCATCGACTGTAATAGTAAAAGGTTTACTGTGATCTACAAAAATCACGTCCGAAGAAGATGGCACCGGTGGTGGTCTGTGGTCTGTATTAGTACTACTTGTGTTTGTATCTGGCAGCTTTATGAAAGCCAGATGAACCAGTGGCTGTGCTGAAACTGGTTGTGCCATGAGTGACAGCGCACATAACACAACAAAACAGCAAATCAATATCTTTTTCATAAGACAATTCTAACATTAGCCACGTCTAGAACAATGTAGAATATTTTACATGGCAATAAGAAGGATGGAGATAAACCTCAAGGATTTTTCACACATAAGGATTGGCCCACAATCGTGGGTTTGGTCTGTAAACAATTCACTTGAAGTCCTAAATGATCCTGCCTTTGTACTGGACAAACTGGTATTGGGCAACTGTTCGAAACTGCTGCTTCCCAATAGGCTTGAAGAAGCCTTCTTAAACGTAGATCAAGAGCCTGTAATTGAACATAGTGAGGGGTTGTTGCACGTGTCCAGTGGGACAAAGCTTTCTGATTTACTTCAATATGCCATGGAAGAAGGACTTGGAGGATTTGACTTCATGGCAGGTATCCCGGGTACCGTAGGTGGCTTAGTGTGGATGAATGGCGGTTCTTTTGGCAAGCATGTGTGGAGCCAGATTTACCAAATTAGGGCTATTACGTCTTCAGGTGAGGTAATTTGGCTAAGACCAGAGGATGTTGAGGCTGAGTACCGTAACAGCCATTTGCATAGGCTCGGAGTGAAGTTTGTTGTGGATGCGTTTCTTTACTACAAGCATGAAGATAAACAGGACGTTAGAGAGCAAATACTTCGCAACATTGAATACAGAAAAAGAAGGCATCCAGTTGAGTATCCCAGCTTAGGCAGTACGTTCAAGAATTCCAAAGGCTACAAAGCATGGGAACTTTTGACAGAAGTTGGTATGGCTGGTTACCGCATTGGCGATGCTATGTTTTCAACGAAACATGCAAACTTCATAATAAACCTGGGAAATGCCACTCGTGAGGACGTTCTTCGCCTTATTGAGCTAGGGCAAGCGCGTGTTTACAAGCATTTTGGCATTTGGTTGGAACCTGAGATTGTTATTCTTTAGAACAAGAAGAAGGAAGTCAGTTCTCAATCTTTTCTCTGATCTTTGGGTCCCGTGTGCCTTATATCGCTGCCCTCTACTAAGAAAAAGGTCTCCTCAGCAATGTTGGTGGCTAAATCGGAAATACGTTCCAGATCCTTGCTTGTGAATATGAGATCCAATGCTTTATTTATGTTTCTAGGATCCGCCAGTATGTATGAGATAAGTTCCCTGATTATTTGCTCTTGAAGCTGATCTACCAGTACATCCTTTTCAATGGCTTGTTTTGCCAACTGGGTATCTTCCTTAAAGAAACTATCCAGAGCTTCTTTAGTGATTTCTTGGGCTGTTTCAGCCATGCGCGGCAGATCTATGAGAGGTTTTAACAGAGGCTCTTTTATGATTTCCTTAGCTCTTCGTGCGATGTTTTCGCAATGGTCTCCCATGCGTTCCAGGTCTTTATCTATTTTAAGGACAGCCACTACGCGTCTTAGGTCGTGTGCCACGGGCTGGTATCTTGCCAGAGTTATCAAACATTCTTCATCTATGCGTTTTTCCAGTTCATTTATTCGTGGTTCTAGGTCGTTTATGACTTGATCAGCATCGGTGGGATCCTTCTCAACCATAGTTCTTATGGCTTTTACTATGGCGTCTTCGACCAAGCCACCCATTTCAGAGACCAAACTATTAATCTCTGATACTCTTTCGTTTAGCACGAAGATCAGCCTCCTAACCGAATTTCCCTGTTACGTATCTTTGTGTTCTTTCGTCTCTTGGATTTGTAAAAATGACATCTGTTTTGTTGAATTCTACCAAGTAACCGCTTAGGAAAAAAGCTGTGAAGTCTGAAACGCGAGCTGCTTGATACATGTTGTGGGTAACCAAAACAATGGTGTAGCTTTTCTTTAGCTCCAGAATGAGTTCTTCTACTCGGGATGTGGCTGCTGGGTCCAAAGCACTGGTTGGTTCGTCCATGAGTAGAACTTCAGGGTCCACGGCAATGGCTCTGGCAATGCATAACCGTTGTTGTTGTCCTCCTGACAAGTCGAAGGCATTACTGCTTAGTCTGTTCTGCACTTCTTCCCATAATCCTGCTGCAATGAGCGCTGATTTCACCTTTTCTTGCAGCAGGTGTTTATCTTTAATACCTTGCAAGCGCAGACCGTAAGCCACGTTGTCAAAAATACTCATCGGGAAAGGATTTGGTTTTTGAAAGACCATTCCAACCCGGCGCCTTAAAACAATAGGATCCATGTGATATATGTTCTCTCCATCTAAAAGTATTTCGCCTTCCAATCTAAAATCTGGCGACAGGTCGTTTAACCTGTTTAGGGTTCTAAGAAACGTTGTTTTTCCGCATCCCGAAGGCCCTATAATGGCAGTAACAGACTTTTCCTCAATGCCTAAGTTCACATTATGTAGTATTTGAGTGCTTCCAAAGTACACACTCACATCGCGCGCTTCGATTTTTATAGCCATCGTTGAATCCTCCTGTTGTACATATAAGCCAATATTCTGGCGAATAAGACCATCAAGAGCAGAACAAAACCAGAAGCGGCAGCAATGGGTAAAACCTCGGTGAACTTGCTGTGCTGAGTTGACAATATGAAGATGTGATACGGAAGTGCCATGAAGGTCTTAGTAGGATCCAGTGTCACCGTGGGTTGGTAAAATACAACTCCTGTTAACAAGATGGGAGCTGTTTCACCTAAAGCTCTGCTTAATGCCAAGAACAACCCTGAGACAATACCGCTGGAAGCGTACTTAAATGAGACATCTCTCCAGACTTCCCAAGAGTTCGCGCCCAGAGCTATGGCTGCTTCCTTTTGAGCATTAGGCACTAAACGTAGTGCTTCTTCGGTGGTTGTAATGATCACAGGCAGGTTCATTACAGAAAGCGTTAATGCGGAAGCCAGCAGTGAAAGTCCTAAGTTCATGAACCGTACAAAGAAAGCCAAACCGAATAGACCATATACTATGGCAGGAACGCCGCTTAAGGTCCTTATGGAACTTCTGAGTAACCTGGTTAACGTATTATCGGGCGCGAATTCTGCGAAATAAACACCTGCTAACACACCGATGGGTGCCGATATGATGAGAACCCAAAGAGCTAAGTAGATTGAGCCGAACAATGGAGCAAACACACCGCCAGCTGTCATGCCACTACTTGGGTTGGTGAATAAAAAGGCCAGGGATAACTTTCCTCGCGATAGGGCATATAGGTGAATGGCCACCCAGATGACAAAAACGACCGCAGAGAAATATGCAATAGCGCTGAGCAGAACCCAGATTGAGTCAAAAGCTTTTCTCATTGTGTTTTCACCCTGACCTTGGGTGTTATGAGTCCAGAAAGGTAGTTAACCAAGAGAGCTATGAGAAGCAAAAGAAAACCTATTAAGAACAACACGTTATAGTGCACTGAGCCGGCTATGGTTTCTGGCATTTCTATGGCGAGAACTCCAGTCATGGTTTCTCCAGGCTGCAATGGGGTTTTTGGTATCATGGCAACATTTCCTACTGCCATAATGACTGCCATGGTTTCGCCAATAGCACGGCCAAAACTGAGTAGTACGCTCGAAATGAAAGCAGGTTTCACAAACTGAAACAAAACTTCCACTGCAGCTTGCCATTTAGAAGCACCTAGTGCCAATGCACCTTCTTTGTAAATTACAGGGATTTTTTGAAAAGCGTCACTTAGCACACTTACCATGGTGGGTAATACCATTATGGCCAAGGTGATTCCACCATTTAATATGGTCAGACCGCTACTCAAATGAAATACTTTGGCGATCAAGGGAGCGATAGTGGTTAGTGCGAGAAAGCCCATGATTACGGAAGGGATTCCAGCTAACACACTGAAAAACAAGTCTGTGGCTGAACGTATGGATTCTGTCATGAACTGACTTGAAAAAACAGCTGCCAAGAAGGACAAAGGTACGGATATTATTAGCGCAATAACAGTGGTCCAGAGTGAACCTGCAATGAAAGGCAGTATGCCCCAGGTACTCCCAGAATAGCCTTTTGGATTCCATTTGGTGCTCAGAAAAGCAGCGAACGGAACTTGGCTAAGGGCCTTGAATGCTGGAACGCACATAAATGAAACTATAAGAACCACGCCCAGACTTGCCAGCACTGCAGCCGCAGTACTGGCAAGTCGAAATATTCTCTCTGCTGAGCTATTTGTTGAGTAGTTCCTCACTGATTGCTCTCTCCTCAGGACCTATGGGATAAAACCCGTTTTCCTCTACTATGGCTTGCCCTTCTTCGCTGATTTCAAAAGTCAGGAAATCTCTTACTACCTGGGTAAGAGGCAACCTGACATACTGGTACAAGGGTCTAGCTAGCGGGTAAAGTTTTTGATCAATGGCCTGTAAGTCCGTGGAACTGTAGTAATTCTTCCCATCAGTAGAAATCAAAACTTGTTTTACCTGGTCTTGAGCCTGCTTGTAATACCCTACGCCTACGTAGCCAATGGCTGTTTCATCTTGTGCCACAGCATTTATGATATCGCTATTACCATTCATGGATCTCATTTCTGAGGCATAATCTCCCTTTACTGCTACGTCTCTGAAAAACGTGAACGTGCCGCTGTTGCTTTGCCTTCCATACAAAGTTATGGGAGAGTCCTTTCCTCCCACTTCTTTCCAATTTGTAATTTCACCACGATAGATTTTTCCAAGTTGTTCTAAGGTCAGCTTCTCAATGGGGTTATGGGGATTAACTATGACGGTTATACCATCCCTTGCGTCAATAAACGTGCCTATTTCAATGTTCTTTGCTTTAGCCTGGTCAAGCTCTTCTTGAGAGATTTTCCTAGAGGAGTTAGCTATGTCGATTTCTCCATTAAGAAGAGCGGCAATGCCTGAGCCACTTCCTCCTCCCGAAACGGATATGTTTACATCTGGGTAGACATCGTGAAATTGCTCTGCCAATGCTTGGACCATGTTTACCTCAGTGTCCGAACCTTTAACAACAATGCTCTTTGTCTCCTTACCTGTATTGTTACTGGGTGCAGAGGAACCACAGCCTACCAGAATCAAAGCCAATATGACCATGGTTCCCAAAACACCTAAATACCTTGCTGACTGCTTCATTTTCTTACCTCCTTTTCTCAGTGTCTACTCCGATTCTAAGAAAACTCGGTAAAGAAATGGTAAAGATGCAGCCGTGGGGTATGTTTGGTTTGTAATCAATGGTTAAATTATTCAACTCACATGCTTTTTTGGCGATAAACAATCCCAATCCTACGCTCTTTGTGGTGTTGAAAGGGGTAAATAGCTTGTCAACTATTTGCGCTGGCAATCCGGGGCCTTGATCCTCTACGCGTATTTGCTGTTCTTCGATGAAAACTATGGGATCTTTGCCATAAGTAAGTGCATTGTCTATTAGATTTCGGAGAGCCATGAGAAGAAGCTTTTTATTTACTTTCCATATGGCTTCGTGTGTCATTATTACCGGGACATCAAAGATCTGTTTTATAGACTCTGCTATGTCACTGAGGCGAACATCTTCTGCTTCCAAAGCGCTTAAGCTAGTAAAATCCGTAAGCTGCTGAGAAAGCCTATCCAATCTGTTTATGCTTTCTTCAACTTTGGACATGTATGGGTCACTAAGATAGTCCAGTGAAAGTGAGAGGTTGTTTAAAGCATTCCTGATCTCGTGAACGACGTGATAAATGAGAATGTTTACTTGTTGGGTTTGTTCAACCGCCTGTGTAACTTCACGTACTACGATAAGGAGATTTTCTTCTGTAAAACGATGTACTTGAAACGTGCGCTCTCGAGTTGGGCTCATGATGGAGAATGCATCACGGGTTAGTAATGCTTCCCTTATGTCTGCACGTCTAACGTTGACAGAAATAGGCGCATTAGGTATGAAGGAAAAGAACGGTAGCTCGTTCATTTGTTTTGTGGCTAAGACGACCTTATTCTCATCGTCCATAATCAGAGCTGCCATGTTCAAGTTCTCAAGTATTTCTAAATCACGGCTGGTAAACATATCCTAAGGCTCTTATGGCTCTGATTCTTTCCTTTAACCAAGGTGCTTTTTTCTTAAGGTTGTGAATGTGCACGTCGATGACTTTGGGGTTCTCAGCTTTATCACTTATGCTTTCTATGAGTTCTTCCCGGGTAAAAACTTGTCCGGGGTTCTCAATCAGTAGTTGAATTAATCGAGCTTCAGTTACCGTGAGCTGAACACGTTCTCCTTCAGGAGTCACAAGAAAATCGTTTTCCACCATGGGTTTAGTTGTGCCATCATCGTTGGTTTCCTGCACTAAAAGGCGGTTTATCCTGGCAATTAGTTCTTTCATTCTTATGGGCTTAAAAACGTAGTCAGCAGCTCCAAGTTCCAGTGCCTTTACCACATCTTCTTCGCTGCTTCGTGCAGAGATTACAATGACCGGTGTTTTGTCCTTTCGGTGCCTTAGAATTTCCAAAACTCTGAAGCCGTCCAAGTTTGGTAGCATTAGATCAAGCAAGATCAAACGCCCCTCTGGTTTTAAGTCAAGAAAGGAAGCACCGTCTTCATAATGTTCAATTAAAAAGCCAAACTCTTCTAAACGCTGAGAAAGCAACTCAGCAAAAGAAATATCGTCTTCTACGAGGATAATTTTGAGCTTCCCGGTCATAGCTCTATTATAATAAACCTTGGTATGATGAATCAGTTTGTGCACTTGCATGTTCACAGCGCTTATTCTTTACTTGACGGTGTGACTTTGCCTAAAAAGCTGGTCCAGCGAGCAAAAGAGCTTGATATGCCGGCAATAGCCATAACTGACCACGGAGTTACTTATGGCCTGGTGGAGTTCGTCAGTGAAGCCAAAAAATCGGGAATAAAACCCATAGTAGGCGTGGAAGGTTACCAGGCACAAAGAGATAGAAGAAAAAAGGAAGGCAACAAGGATAAAGAACCTTTTCACCTGGTTTTGCTTGTTAAGAACGCCGCAGGCTTTAGGAACTTTAACATCCTGCTTACAAAAGCCTACTTGGAAGGGTTCTACTACAGGCCCAGATTCGACTGGGAGCTTTTGGAGCAGTATCATGAAGGTCTCATAGCGTCATCTGCTTGTTTGGCTGGTGCAATCCCACGTGCTCTTCTGGAAGGTGATGAAGAGAAAGCATTGGAGCTGGCGGGGCGTTATCAAGACATTTTTGGCAAAGGGAACTTTTATCTGGAAATAATGGACCATAATTTGGCAGAGCAGCAACGAGTTAACAAAGCTATTGTTGAGCTCTCTAGGCGAACAGGTATCCCACTATTAGCCACAAATGATGTCCACTACGGACGTCCTGAAGAATACTCCATACAGGACGTACTCATGGCGATTGCCACTGGTACCACACTAAATGATCCGAACCGTTTCAAATATGAGACTGACCAAATGTATTTGAAATCCGCTGACGAGATGTGGGAGCGTTTTTCAGAAATACCTGAAGCTTTGACCAATTCTTTGGCCATTGCCGAAATGGTGGACTTCATTTTGCCACTTGGAGAGCAGCATTTGCCAAAATTCTCTGTACCTGAAGGTTACACAGAGAATTCCTATTTGAGAAAACTCACTCAGGACGGGCTGCGCAAAAGGTATGGCGATAGTCCAGCTAAAGAAGTTCCTGACCGCATGGAGTACGAGCTTGCAGTCATCGAGAAGATGGGATTTGCCGGCTATTTCCTCATTGTGCAGGATTACATAAACTGGGCAAAATCCCAAGGAATCCCAGTTGGGCCAGGGCGAGGTAGCGCTGCAGGTTCATTGGTAGCTTACTTAACAGGCATAACTGATGTGGATCCTTTAAAGTACGGTCTTCTTTTTGAAAGGTTTTTGAACCCCGAGCGTATTTCCATGCCTGACATTGATGTGGACTTTTGTGCTCGCAGGCGTGACGAAGTTCTGCGTTATGTTAGGAACAAGTACGGAGAAGAAAACGTGGCGCAAATAGCAACCTTTGGTACGCTAGCTGCCCGTGCTGCCATTAGGGACGTGGGTAGAGTACTTGGTGTGCCTCTGGCACTGGTGGACAGGCTTTCTAAGAGCATTCCTCCAAACATGGAACTAGCACAGGCTGAAAAGTTGGAGGACGTGCGCAGTCTCATAAACCAATACCCAGAGCTTGGGAGAGTCTTGGAGATAGCGAAGCAGGTAGAAGGCTTGCCCAGACATGCTTCCACTCACGCTGCTGGTGTGGTTATTTCAGATAAACCTCTGTACGAATATGTGGCTTTGCAAGCTTCCTCAGATGAAGCTGGTATTAACGTGACTACTCAGTTGGCAAAAGACGACGTTGAAAAACTTGGCTTGCTCAAGATGGATTTCCTTGGTCTTAGAAACATGACTGTAATCAGTGATGCGCTGAAATGGATAAAACAGCGTCATGGCAAAGATATTGACCTTAGTAGTCTTCCCAAAGATGACCCAAAGGTCTATGAAATGCTTTCTGCTGGCGAAACGGTGGGAGTGTTTCAACTGGAAAGTGCCGGCTTCCGTTCCTTCTTAAAGGATCTCAAACCCACGAAGTTTGAGGAGATCATAGCCGCTGAGGCTCTTTATAGGCCAGGTACGCTGGGCAGCGGGGGAGTCAAATCTTATGTGGACAGGAAGCATGGTAGGGAACCTGTGGACTACTTTCATGATGATTTGAAGCCCATATTAGAGGAAACTTACGGCATTATTGTGTATCAAGAACAGATCATGCAGATTGCTTCAATCATAGCTGGTTATTCCTTGGGTGAAGCTGACGTTTTACGTAGAGCCATAAGCAAGAAAAAAGAAGAGGAAATATTGAAACTGCGTGAAGACTTTGTCAGCCGCGGTCTGCAACGCGGTTATGCCAAAGAAACCGTTGAAAAAATCTATGAGACCATAGTGCATTTTGCGGAATATGGGTTTAACAAATCTCATTCAGCGGCTTACGCTCATGTGACTTACTATACTGCTTGGTTGAAGGCTTACTATCCCACAGAGTACTTTGCAGCACTACTGGCTAGCTTCGTGGATAACACGGAGAAGCTCAAAGTTTACATTTCCGAAGCACGAAGGTTGGGCATAAGAATACTGCCGCCTGATGTAAACAAGTCAGAGCACTACTTCATTCCGGAGGGTGAAAACGAGATACGTTTTGGTTTGCTGGGAATTAAGAACGTGGGCTTGGCCGCCGTCGATGAGATCTTGAAGACCAGAGAAAGTGGTGGACCGTTCACCTCGTTTCAAGATTTTCTGTTACGCGTGAATGATCGCGTGGTTAATAAGAAGGTTACGGAAAGCCTTATCAGAGCTGGGGCTTTTGATAGTTTGGGTGATAGAAAGAGTTTACTGCGTCAACTTTCCACTGGGATAACTACCCAAACCCTTTTCCAGATTGAGGATACTTCAAACGACGACATCTCCTTAGATCCCATGGAGGACGAGCGCGAGTACTTGGGACTTTACATAACAACACACCCTCTGGAGCGGTACATGGCTATTCTGACCAGTCAGAACTTGACCACGTTAGATTCCTTGGAAGAAATACAGGGCCTGGTACAAGTGGGCGGTTTCGTTTCTAGTACCCGAGTAAGAAAAAGCAGAAATAACAATCAGTACATGACCTTCACCTTGGAAGACTTAACGTCGCAGGTTGAGGTAACAGTTCTGCCTCAAAAATTCGATGCTTTTAAGGAAATTATCTCAAAGCCCGGAATAATCACGATGACTGCAAGGGTGGAGTCTGAAGATGAAAAAAGCAGACTCATCGCGGAGTCATTGATTTCGTTTTCACCGCTTAGTGAACTTGACGATAAACTAAGAGAACTGGACGGTAAAGGTGTCTTGCGCATTGTTCTCAGGTCTGAACAGATCACAGTAGACAAACTTAAGAAACTGAAGGTTCTTCTGAGACAGCATAAAGGGCCTACGCCTGTGGAATTTACTGTTCATTTAGATGGGTCCATTTATCGGGTTCTTTTGCCCAATAGTTACTGGGTTTCATTCAGTGCGGAGCTTCAAGAGGCCCTTTTTAGTCTTTTTAATCCCATGAACGTTTCTTTTCGGAGCTTTAGTGGATGACTGAGGAGGAACAGCTCGAATACTTTGCTTCGCAGCTCTGGTTAGCGGATTACCTCCATGGTTATCGTAGCCCAGAGGACTTATGGACTTTGGGCATTGAAGACAGCCTTGCTGTGTTGGATCGTGTGCAGCTTAGTGGCAAGGTTCTGGATATTGGCCCAGGTGGTGGTTTACCAGGAATTGTACTGGCAATTGTCCTCAAGAACGTACATTTTACATTAGTGGACAGCTCACAGAAATCCTGCAAATTTTTGACGCATCTGGTAGCTTCTCTGAGTTTAATTAACGTGGAGATTGTGCATGGGCGCATAGAAGACTTCGGCAAAACGCATCGAGAAGAGTTTGATTTCGCCATAAGCCGGGCTGTGGCTGAGATTAGGATTTTGGCTGAATATGCGGTAGCTCCTTTGAAGGTGGGTGGGCAGGCAGTGTTTTGGAAAGGGCCTTCTTGGAAAGAAGAAATGCGTTCTGCACAAAATGCCTTGGAGAAGCTTAATTTGACGTTTAATGAACATCAAGATTATCTTCTTGGCGACCGTTTTAGGACTCTTGTGGTGCTAAGGAAGGAATCTTCCACACCGCTAGCTTTTCCACGTAAACCAGGTATTCCAGAGAAGAGACCTTTGTAGGAGGTGTTTGTCTTATGTTTTATGTGTCGCTTTTAAAAGCTGCCGTGCTGGGTGTAGTTGAAGGTGTTACTGAGTTTCTACCCATATCTTCAACGGGGCACCTAATCATCGTTAATCAATGGATTCGTTTTTCTGAGCCATTTAACGCCTCTTTTGATGTCATCGTGCAAATGGGAGCCATTTTGGCAGTGGTAATTCTTTTTTGGAATGAATACAACATCTTCTCCTCTAAAGAAAGAAAGCATGTGCTCATAAATTACCGGAACATTGTCATAGCTCTAATTCCTGCTATTATCGTTGGAGCCACTTTCGGTGATGCCATTCAGACTTACCTTTTTTCGGTTTTAACTGTGTCCATTACGCTTATTCTGGGAGCCTTATTTCTTTGGTACGCTGAAAGAAGCAGCTCTGGAACAGTGCGTAAGGTAGGAAGTATAGGTTCTCTAACTGCATTGAAGATAGGACTATTCCAACTCCTGTCCTATTTACCGGGTTTCAGTAGGTCGGCAGCAAGTATTGGTGGTGGCATGCTTTCTGGACTCACCAGAGAAACTGCAGCTCAGTTTTCCTTCATTTTAGGAGCCCCGACATTGTTAGCTGCTGGCGGTTATGAGCTGCTGAAATCTGGTTTCTCTTTTACAATGCAGGAATGGACAATACTCCTTGTGGGTTGTCTGTTTGCCTTTTTAAGTGCTTACTTGGTGGTAAGACCTTTTTTGCAATTTGTTAGCCAGAAAAGTTACAAGCCCTTCATCATTTATCGAATTGTGCTGGGCGCAGTGCTGCTTCTGCTTTATCTCTTCTAAAACTCAGCTCAAGTAGTACAATAGTGATTGTACAGGACCAGGGGAGTCCCTATTTGGGTGAGGGGCTGAGAGGGTGGCTGTTAGCTACCGACCCTAGGAACCTGATCCGGGTAATACCGGCGGAGGGAGGTTTGATTTGAATGTTTAAGAACACTCGGATGCTGGCAGAAGCTGGCATCATGGTTGGTTTAGCAATGGCACTTTGGTACCTCAACATTGGCCAGTTGCCTCAAGGTGGTTCCATTTCATTGCAGATGCTTCCATTACTCGTCTTTGCTCTTAGGTGGGGAGCGGGTCCCGGTGTAGTTGTGGGCGTGGCTTATGGTTTTCTTCACAGCTTACAGGACATGTTCATGGTTCATCCGCTACAGTACTTACTTGATTACCCCATCGCTTTTGGTCTAATCGGGCTTGCTGGTTTGGTTAAGAACGTGCGCATTAATCGAGTAGTTAGCGTTCTCTTGGCTGTTGCTATTTTGGTCGGAGGCATCCTAGTTTTTCACTACACCATGACGAGCACTGCAGAAGTTAAAGCGCAGGTCACGCAGTTGGAAGAGCAGCTCGCAGTGGCTACTCCTGATGAAGCCTCGGAGCTGGGAGAAGAGCTTAAAGACCTGAAAAGTAAGGCGCAATTGTTCCCGGTTGGTGGCTACGTTGTTCTCGCTTCCAGCATACTTGCATTCCTTGCCATTCTGTATGGTTCATGGAGAAGAACTTACACCACACCAGTTGAACTTGGAGTGCTTTTAGGCGGTGCTGGACGTTTTGTCGGGCATTTGCTCAGTGGTTACATATTCTTTGGTCAATATGCTCCAGAAGGTATGAACCCATGGGTTTATTCTTTGATTTACAACTTCTTGGTGGTCGCTCCTTCAACACTACTGGCTTTGGCAGTTATACTCATCGTCTGGCCACCCCTGGAGAAGGCTGCAAATGTCAACTCTGATTAGCCTTAACGGTCACGTGGAATCGGGGCTGTTCGAGTTTCTTCGGGAAAACTTTACTTTCAATTACGTGCTGGGTGTCGACGGTGGCACCCGGCACCTACTAAAAGCCAATATACCGCCGAACATGGTTGTAGGTGATTTAGACTCCATGGGCTCCTTCATTGGGGAGGTTCTCGATCTGAAGCTGCCCATGCTCATTAGTTATCCGGATAAGGATTTTACTGATGGTGAAAGAGCTTTGCAATTAAGCCAAAGTGCACCAGTGGTTATCATGGGTGTTTGGGGTGAAGAGATCGATCATTTACTGGGAAACTTGGCTTTGCTGAAAATGGCGTATGGATTAAACAAACCTGCTGTAGCTTACGGTCTCAAAGAGACAATCTTGTTTGGCAGGGATTTTACCCTTCATATACCGCAAGGCACTACAATCTCGGTACTTCCAACTGCTGGCACTGTACTAAGCGAGAAAGGTTTCAAGTGGGACCTTGAAAATGTGTTTTGGTCGAACTACGCCGTTCCACCAATTTCTAACATTGTGACTGAACCCATTCAGCACATCAGTGCTGATAAAGAGGTTTTCTTACTGGTGAAGGGTTACTGGAATCCTTTTAGCGATCTAACGGTTTGACATCTATGCCCATGAATTGCAGGATGCCTTTTGCAATTCCCTGAGCAGCCTTTGTTCTGCCTTCTGGAGTCGAAAGAAGAGCATAATCCACGGGGTTAGTGATAAACCCAACTTCTATCATGGCTGACGGATACGTCTCACCTTTGAGCATAAACAGGGTGGTGTCCTGTTTTACTCCTCTGTCTTTAAGCTCTACCTGTTTTAGGTAAGCATTATGTACGGTGGTGGCAAACCATTTTGACTGCCAAGTACGCCAATAGGTTTCCACACCATTAGCAGTGGACGAAGTAAAGGAGTTAGCGTGAATACTCAAAAGGACATTTGGTTTGAAACTCTCAGCCAGCCTCAAGCGGTCCTCTAAATCGTATGGGTTTGACTTGTCTTTCTCCTTGGTTCTTGTCATTTGGACGGTGAGACCGTTACTTCGGAGAATATCAGCAACTTTCTGTGAGATGTCCAGCACAACCTCGCTTTCATATATGCCGTTAAGTCCTATGGCACCCATGTTGTACATGCCATTACTTGGGTTGTATCCACCATGTCCCGGATCCAAAACCACTACGTATTGTTCTTTTGGAGGCGTCAAGTTAAAGTACTGGTAAATCTGATTGCGTATATTGAGCACAACATTGGCATAGTTCATTGATTGAGTACCTTTGCTGTCGGCGGCATCGCTACCGGCAAGGATGCTGTTCATAAGACCTGTGGAACCTAGCAGGTACGACCTTAGTGCCATGAAAGGTCTTTGCCAAGTGACCATGCTGTTGGAAAGCATCTTGCATCCCACAGCAACATTACTGTCCACGTCGAACGGATCGCTCTTAACACCCAACGTAGCTGCGTAGCTGTAGAAGTTCGATTCCAGAATCTGCATCAATCCCACGGCGGAAGACGTACTCACTGCGTTTGGGTTAAAACCGCTTTCCATTTCGATTAGACCTATAACCAAGAAGGGGTCCAAGTTAAAGTAGTTTGCCCAACGGCTCACGGAGGTGGCAATTTGAACCACTGTGGCTGCAGGTACCTGTCTGTTGATTTTGGTGAGTCGGAACTGAATAGCGAGTTGAAGGGTTTGAGGATCGTAAAGGCCAATACCAGGCTCAATGGAAGGTGTAACTACTGGCGGTGTGGGTACCACCTCGGTGGGTGTTTCCGTGTTGGTGGGTGTTTCTGGCAAAGTTGGTGTTTCAGGAGACGTTGGAGTGATTATTTCAGTTGTGGTTTGAACATCCACATCCACGTTTGGCAGAACAACAGCTATTTGATCTAACGCAGTTACCAGAAATTCTTTTGGTGAAAGGTTTTTTACACTCAATGGAGCAGAGCTTGTCACAGTTAACCACGGGTTTGCAGTAATTCGAAAAGCTCCAGTCTCCAGAGAACCGCCGCTCCATTTACTGGAAAATGTGACGCTGTTCCCATCTACTTTGTAAGAGGTGAAACCATTGGTCACTACGTAAAGCTGTGATGTGTTAATGGGGCTCACCAGTAGGACAGTAGACCAGGTTTCTCCTTGCACCGTACCAAGAGATAGCAGAACAAGTATTAACATCAGCGAGACGATCTTACGCACTTTTGAACATCCCATTCACCGGCAAGCGGACTAAGCAGACGTCTGTTTTCTTCATAAGAACAATTTTACCTTATTGACAGGCTAAAGAGAGGCATGGTATAGTTTTATTGTGCAAACATTTAATGCTCATCTGAGTGACTTACCTGAGGGGACTTCAGCAAAAGTGAGGTCCGTAGTTGGCCCCAGGTGGTTTAGGGAGCGTATGTATGAACTTGGGCTTCTACCGGGCATCACTGTCGAAGTAGTGAAGAGGACTCCTTTAGGAGGTCCCATTATTGTGGAGTTCCTGACTCAAAGGCTCGCACTCTCTCTTAAGGAGGCTCATTGGATCCATGTCGATGTCTTGTCATGACGCTTCTGGGGAACACGTCTTGGATACAAATTCTCAGGCAGATCCCGGTATAAAGAGAATAGTACTTGTAGGAAACCCCAACTGCGGTAAGTCCACCTTGTTTAATCTGATAACTGGTATGAGCGTTCATGTGGGAAACTGGCCGGGCGTAACCGTGGATGTGAAAATGGCCCAGTGGAAAGTGGACGGCGGAATTTGGGAGGTTGTGGACTTACCAGGCAGTTATTCTTTGTTGGGAAAGAACGTTGACGAACAGGTCACCAGTAATTTCCTGTTATCGCAGGAATATGATGTTGTTTTGAACGTAGTGGATTCTACGTCCTTAGAGCGTTCTCTCATGCTCACTCTGGAACTCTTGGACTTGCAAAAGCCCATGGTAGTCGCTTTGAACTTCATTGACGAGTTAGAAAAGTCAGGAGCTACTATTGACGCCGACAAGCTGTCCGAGGAGTTGGGTGTTCCCGTTGTACCGATTTCGGCGCTCAAAGGTATTAACATTGATGCGTTGAAAGAGGCTTTAAAGAATGCACGTGTACCAAAGCTAATTCCGTTTAATCGTTCTTTGGAGAACCTCATAGCCACATTGCAGAAGAGAGATAATTTAGGGCGTTTCGAGGCACTAAGCAGTATCGCCAACGAGCAAACTGACATGGACGAGATCATGGGCCATTTGGACGGGATACATCCTCAGGAGCACATTGCCATGGAGCGTTACCGAAAGGCACATCAGATAGCCATGGACGTCATGAAGAAATTGCCAGAAAAGTGGAAATGGTCAGACATGTTGGATCACGTCCTACTTCATCCCATAGTTGGTATACCCACTTTTGTTATAATTCTTTACCTTCTCTTCAAAGTCATTTTTGCAGTAGGACAACCTTTGACAGACCTAGTAGCTGAGTCTATTTCTTGGATATCGGCGGTGGTGACCACCCATCTGCCCAACGGTCTCATGAAAGACTTTGTTCAGAATGCTCTGTTTGGTGGGGTAGGGAACGTCATATCCTTTGTCCCGTTGGTGTTTGTCATGTTCTTCACGGTAGGGTTACTGGAGAATTCTGGTTACATGGCTCGGGCTTCGCTCATCATGGACAGGCCTTTGTCACGATTTGGATTAAGCGGAAAGTCATTTATTTCCCTCATACTTGGGTTTGGTTGCAATGTGCCTGCCATACTTTCTACCCGTGCCATTGATGACCCAGTGGAACGTAGAATTGCGTCCATGGTGATCCCCTTGATTCCCTGCAATGCACGTCTTCCTGTGCTTACGGTTCTTGGGTCAGCGCTGTTTGGACCCCGGGCGTTGGGGGCTGTGCTGTTTTGTTACGCGCTGTCCGTGGTTTTTAGCCTCATACTGGCGTTTGGCTTTCGGAATGTGGCTTTCAAACGCATGCCAACGTTTTTCGCCTTAGAAATGCCGCCATACAGGATGCCCTCTCTGAAAATGACAACCAAACTGGCTTGGTTCCGGACAAAAGATTTTCTTCACAAGGCTTTCACAGTGGTTTTGCTGGCAACTGTTGTCTTCTGGGCGCTTCTCACGTTTCCTTTGGGTGCAGATGTTTCTCAAAGTTATGTTGCTCGCATAGGTATGTTTTTGAGCCAAACCGTCTTTAAACCTCTGGGGTTTAACTGGCAGATGTCGTCAGCCTTGCTCATGGGCTTAGCAGCAAAAGAAGCGGTACTTTCATCACTTGGACAGCTTTACAAAGCTAGCGGATCTGCACTAGTTTCTTCTTTAGCTTCTTCTTTTAGTTCGTCCTCGGGTATTGCTTTCATGGTGTTTTTTGTGCTTTATGTTCCTTGCATAGCTACCATGGCAGCATTGAGAAAGGAGGTAGGGCCAAAGTGGACCGTAATACAACTGGTAGTCCAACTGGTTGTGGCTTACCTGGTCAGTCTTGGAGCTTATTACCTGTCTTACTTGTTGTTTGTTTAATAGTGAGCGTGGGCTCGCTGTGGTTTTTGGCTGGAAACTGGGTTGATTTTGTAATACAAATTGTCTTTATCTTACTTTACATAGCTGCTTTGGCGCATTTTGGAAAACCATATTTCGTGGCTGCACACCTCACAGTTTCTTCTTTTCTGGAGACACTCTTTTACCTTACCTTGGTACTTTCAACTCCTCAGAGGCTTTGGTTTTTGGTCGCTGCCCTCATTATGGCAGCGGTTGATTTCTTTTCCTATCGCATTCTTAGTAACTTCTTGGATATGTCTTCATAGCAGGGGAGAGAATCCCATGTCATACCAGTGTTCCTTCATTAAATCGTCCAGCTCGTTTCGTATGGTTGCTTCGTGTTCTTCTTCCCACTTTGCCAGTTTTAAGTAAATTTGTTTCCCGATGGCATCGTCAGTGTGCTCGGCAGCTTTCTTGTAGAACTGAGCAAAATCATGCTCCAGTAGCATGGCCATGCGTAGAGCAGCTATTTCGCCAAAGTTGAACTCTGATTCTTGTGCTTTTACTCTTTCGAAAGGCGTTTCTTCAGGTGGCATTTCGTCAATGAAAGTGTTTTCATCTTCCAGATGACCCAGCACTTTGGACAGGTACTCAACGTGGCTTTCCTCCATGCGTTTCAGTCCCGTGAACAAGTCTTTCACGGAAGGTGTGGTTGATTCTTCTGCTTTCTCGGCGTAAAAACGTACGCCCTCTTTTTCCATCTCCAAAGCGTACTGAAGTGCACTAATGGCTTTCTCAAGTTCCATAAATCCCAGCCTCCTTTAGCCTGTCGTAGGCATCTCTCATTCCCACAATGACCCATTTCTTAAACTTCTTACTGCACAACTGAAAAACTTCACTGCTACTTCCAATCAAGAAACCAGCGTCTTCGTATCTCTTTAAGGTTTGTTCGGATTGCTTCTCATCTAGTGACTTTATGATGGAAGCTGCTCCTGAAACCCCATATTGCTTTATAACCTTTATAATTTCGTGGCTTTTATTTTCTGGTTCGTAACCCGTGGCTCCATGAATCACCACAAAGTCATTACCCCAACGTTGGGCAACTGTTTGCAGGCATGCGTCTATGCTTTCTGGAGTGTGTGCAAAGTCTATAATCATTTCGATGCCGTTTATGAGAACGTGATTCATGCGAACAGGAACAGAAGGAAATTCACCCTCCAGCTTTACACCCTTCCACAGAAAAGCTGCTGCTACAGTGCCCACAGCATCGTGAGCAAAAACTTTTCCGGGCATTGGAAGATGCACGCTGGATACGCCTTGGGGTGTGTATATCCTTACGTCCTGCTCCCATTCATACTCTTTTCTGTCTAAGATGTAAAAATCCCCGGTATCGCCGTATCTGAGAAGTGGATGGGGTGGAAGAACATCAGCTGCTGGTACATTCTGGCCCAGTAGTGCTAAAGCGCCTCTCTTTAGATAGGAAAAAGCTTTCTTTTTTGCTGAGTAGTATGCATATGTGGTCTTATGGTAGTCCATATGTTCTGGTTCAAACGTGGTCCATATTAACCCTTCCAAAGGCAAAGGGAGTCTGTCTTCTGCTAAACCAATGGAAGAGAGTTCAACAACCCAGTGATCTTCACCAGTTTTCCTATAAGTGTTGAATAAAGCGTCAGCACCAGTGGTTGTAGTGGGTAAAACAAATTGCACATCTTTTGCCCTTATGCCCAGCGTTCCCATGTAACCAGTTCCAAGCAAAGAAGATAGCCACCATGCAATAGTACTCTTACCCTTAGTGCCTGTGACGCCCCAGACGTGCAAGGGATACACTTTCGCTCCAGCTTTAATGAATTTCTTATAAAGCTGACGTGCGTCAGGGCGGTGGATAACGTTAGATCCAGAAGCTTCTCTCTCTGTGATAATGAGTTTCGCTCTGTTTTGAAGCTCAGGTATGAGTGTGCGCGCGTCAAAGTGAGCACCTGTAAAAGCAAAGAAAATATCGCCATCCATGAACCAGCGATTGTCCGAGGAGAATTTAATTAAATCAGGGAGGCTGTGTTCACTGCCTGTAAATGAATGCTCCGCTGCCATAAACTCCATTGACCACAGCGCCCTCTTGGACTGCTACTTGTTTTCCTAAATGGCTTCCTTTTACTATGTTGACGTTTCTGCCAATGACTGTTATACCATCTGTGTAAATCTGAGGAGCCACTTCATTAGGAATCTCTTCTCCTTCTCCAATAACAACACCGTCTTCGATGTACACTGATTCTCCAGTGATTACTCGGTATAGCTTGGCACCTTTGCCAACGTAGCTTCTTGGGCCGATGACGCTTTCTACGACTTCTGCATCGTCATCGATGAAGGTTTGTAGGCCAACAACGGAACGTAAGATGTTACCTTTTACCATACTGCCTTCACTTACTAACGCACTTCTGGCACTTCCAGGGCCAAGGAAAATGGGAGAAGGAAGGTCGGCGGGATTTGTGTAAATCTTCCAGCGAGGATCATATAAATTGAGCCTGGGAAAGGGGGCTACCAAATCCATGTGTCCTTCCCAGAAAGACTTTATGGTTCCAACGTCCAACCAGTAGCCATCAAATCTATAAGCGTAGGCAGGCTCTCCTGAAGATACAATGCGTGGCCATATGTCACCGCCGAAATCGTGGGTCGACTCTTCTTTGATACTATCTTCAAGGAGCAATTCCCTTAGGTAGGGCCAATGAAAGGCGTATATGCCCATGTTAACCAAGTTGGATTTTGGCTCGGCGGGTTTTTCTTGGAATTCCAGAACACGCTCGTGCTCATCAGTAATCACAGTGCCGTATCTACAAGCTTCTTCCCAGGAAACCGTGGTTGCTGCCAAAACCGCGCGAGCATTCTTTAGATCCATGTACCTGAGTAGAGGTCTGTAGTCCATCAAGTACACATGATCTGCTGACAATATGAGCACAGTGTCTGGTTTGAGATAGTCAATGTATTCAATATTTTGAAAAACAGCGTCCGCTGTGCCTTGATACCACTCTTTATGAGGAGGAAGCACTGCAAAATATGAGGTTCGTCTGACAAAATCCCATGGTCTTCCCATGGCTACGTGGCTAATAAGTTCCACAGGTCTGTACTGTGGAAGAATGGCAATGCCTTCCAGTTGTGAATGGGCACAGTTTGACAGTGCGAAATCGATGATTCTGTACTTACCTCCAAAATAAACCGATGGTTTTGCCAAGGTTTCAGTAAGCACACCTAACCTTGTGCCTGTGCCTCCCGCAAGTATGAGCGCCAGTACTTTCATATGACATGCTCCCTGGGTATCACTGTCAACTCACTGCTTATAACTTCTCGGTTAGCCCTGAATACGGTGTACCGGTCAGCAATTACATTGACCAAACGTGCGCCTTCTTCTACCACAACGTCTTGCATGAGTATGGAATTTTCCACATAAGCACCAGCACGTATTACCGAGTTTCTACCAACCACGCTGTGTATTACATGACCTCCAATAATGCAACCATCAGAAACGATACTGTCAGTGATGCGGCACGTGGTGGAAAACTTAGCTGGTGGAAAATCGCGGAGTTTAGTTAAAATCATGTTCTGAGTTAAAGCTCTGTAAACATCGAGATCCAGTGCGTCCATGTGAAGTCTGTAGAATGTTTCCAAACCATCAGATAATTTGTACATGGGAATAGTAGTTGTAAACTGCTCAATTCGTAAGTCATTTCTTATGCTGGCTACAGCGTCACGCCAGAAATCTCGGAGGTCTTTGTAAGCGAAGAGTATTTCCAGTAGAAGGAACTTGTTTATGACGAATATGTATGGTTCTTCAGGGTCTCCAATGAATGTTACGTCGGCTGCCTTGTCGATGTGATATTTTATTAGCTCATGGAAGTCAATATTGTAAACACAGTCTCCCCATGCAATTATGGCTAATTCTTCATTAGCTCTTCTTAGAAAAGTAGTGTTCTTGAACAGAGCATCCAGCGTTCCCAAATATTTACCAGGCAAGATGAAAAGACCGCCTTCCTTTTTATCTAAGTCCCATTGCGAAGCAATGCGTAAATGATCTAACAAAGATACTGCTTCTGTATCCAGACTTACGCCAATACGGACAATACCTGCTCGCACAAAGCTGGACAGAGAAAAGTCAATAGCTCTGTATTTGCCAAGTACGGGTAATGAAGCAGCGGGTCTAACCAAGGTTAACGGATCTAAAGAATGGACCCAATCATGAGCAAATATGAATCCAAAAGCCTCCATATTTTTATTCTATAACAAGTGTTTATTTAGTTCAAGGATGCGAAGCAGTCCAAGCAAGCTTAAATGGGGTTCGTACCGTACTGGGAAATCAATGACCTTGCTTATGAGTCTTGCGGCACCGCCTGTGAGTACCGCGTTCAACTCGGGATACTCATTCTTGAGCCTGTTGTAGAAACCTTCCGCCCAAAAGGCAAAACCAAAAATGAAGCCCGATTCCAAATTTGTTTTTGTGTCGCGTCCGATGAGGTCCTTTGGTACGTCCAAAGGTACTTCTTGCAACAAGGCCGCTTTAGCAGTTAGACATTCATATGATGACATGACGCCTGGCCCAATAACGCCTCCCACGAATTCGTGGTGTGGTGTAACTAAGTTTATGACACTGGCAGTGCCGAAGTCTATGGTAATGAAAGGAGTTTTGAGACCCAAGTAAAAAGCACCTTCAATGTCAGCTAAACGATCCTCACCAACTTCTGCTTTCCTGCTTACGTCAAAGGTTATGTCGAAATTATCAGCTTCCTTTAAGGTTAGTCCCGGAGCTTTTCTTGAAAGTAATTCTGTCCACCTTGCTCCCACAGCGGGCACCACAGAACTAAGCACCCATGCGTCCATGGGTTGACTAATTAAGTCTGAGTCAAACTGTCCTGTGGGGAATTCCAATACCTTTGATAGCCTTTTACCATCGCTAAAGGCAAGTTTTGTTCTTGTGTTACCAATATCAACTAGTACTACTGTATCGCTTCCCATTGTTTTATAAGCTCAGCTAGCTGTGCAGCTTTTTCCGGGTTGGAAAAGCTAATAGTTACAGAATAGCCATTCTTGCTCTTGGACACTCTCACCGGTATGGTCTTTATCTGGGCAAAAGCTTGTTTAAGCTTTTTTACATTTGGGTCTGTGTCCTTCTTAGTAGTAGTACTACTACCACCATCTCTCTGGGAGGCTCTGCAAAGCTGCTCCAATTCTCTCACAGACAATTTCTTTTGAGCTACCACTTTTGCTAACTTAACAATTTGCTCTTCACTTTTCAAGCTAAGTAAGACTTTTGCATGTCCCACTGTGATGTCGCCTTTTTGTAGTAGGGTTTGAACTTCTTGTGGCAGATCTAAGAGTCTTAGCAGGTTTGCGAAATTTGACCTGCTCATACCAAGAACTTCCGCTAGTTCTTCTTGAGTCATACCAGTACTCTCGATTATTTGCTTGCAAGCCCGTGCTACCTCAATTGGGTTGAGATCTTTCCTTTGAAGGTTTTCAACCAAAGCCATAACCATGGCTTGCTCGTCACTGACGTTTTTTACGATCACTGGCACCTTTTCTAAGCCAGCCTTTATGGCTGCTCTCCAGCGCCTTTCGCCGGCTATAAGTTCGTACTTGTCTCCAGAACCTCTCACCAATATGGGCTGTAGCACGCCAGTTTTCTTTAGAGACTCTGCCAGATCGTCAATATCCTCATCGTCAAGCACGGAGCGAGGTTGGAATGGTGAAGTTGTTATCAAGCCAGGATCCAGCTGGAGGATTTCTTCACCTAACAAATTGTCTCCGAGAAGTGCATTCAACCCCTTACCGAGCTTGTTTTTGGACACGCTCCTCTATCTCCTCCACCAAATCATTATATGCTTTCGCTGCCGGGGAACGCTTATCGTACTCCATAATGCTTTGGCCGTAACTTGGAGCTTCGGCTACTCGAGTGCTTCTGGGTATAACTGTTTTGAAAACTTTTTCCCTAAAATATGCTCGAAGTTCCGCTTCCACTTCCTGACTTAGTCTGGTTCTTCTGTCATACATGGTTAGCAGGAATCCTAAAACGTCCAAGTTTGTATTAAGGTACTTTTTCACAAGGTTAACTGTCTTTAGCAACTGTCCCACACCTTCCAAAGCGAAAAACTCACACTGAATGGGCACGAGCACCCAGTCAGATGAAACCAGCGCGTTCACGGTCAGTAGTCCCAGAGAAGGAGGGGTATCTATTATTATCATGTCAAACTCTTCTTTTAAGGGTTCCAGTGCCACTTTTAGTCTGGTTTCTCTGCTTAAAACGTTTACTAACTCCACTTCCGCGCCTGCCAAATCCAAGTTTGCCGGAATCAAATAGAGATTGTTTCTTACCATGATAGCTGCTTCCCTAGCGGAAGCGTCATTAATAAGTACATCGTAGGTGGTAACCTTAAGATCGTTCTTTGTCACTCCCAAACCCGTAGTAGCATTACCTTGAGCGTCCATATCTACCAACAGCACTTTTCTGGTTTGAGAGTAAACGAAAGCCAAGTTCAATGCAGTCGTAGTTTTTCCCACTCCACCTTTTTGGTTTGCTACTGATATGATCATCATGCGCCGAACCTTCTTTGCCTCCTCTGGAATTCTTCAAGTACGTAATCTACATCGCTCTTTTCCATGTCGGGCCAGTATTTGTTTAGAAAAATGAGTTCAGCGTACGCTGATTGCCAAAGAAGGAAGTTTGATATTCGCTGTTCCCCGCTAGTACGTACTATGACGTCAACAGGATTTGATTCAGGGTTATACAGATGATGGTCAATATCCTCTTCGCTGATCTCACGCAGATCTTCTTTTTGCTGCAAAATGGAGTTTACAGCTTGAACAATTTCCAATTTACCCCCATAATTAATGGCTAAATTTACTAACAGTCCGGTGTTATTCTTTGTTCTTTCTTCAATTCTTTGTAAAGCTTTTAGAACGTTTTGAGGCAGCCCATTTTTCTCGCCGATGTGGCGTGCTCTTATATTCTTCCTTGCCCATGGCTCCAGAATGGACTCTACCATTCTTGCTCCTAGGTTCATCAAGTAACTAACTTCTTCTTGAGTTCTTTTCCAATTCTCCGTGCTAAAAAGGTAGTAGGTTACTTGCTTAACGTCGGTATTTAACAAACAGTCAGTTACGAGGAGCACCTTATTAAAGCCAACTTCATGACCTTGCAACGTGGGCAAGCCCTTTTCTCTCGCCCAGCGCCTATTGCCGTCCACTATGAATCCGATGTGATTTGGAACTGACATAGTTTTATTCTATAGCCTCCTTCTTGATCGTTGCGCACTTTCGAACATGATAAGCGATACAAGCGCCAAAACCGAGGAGAATGCAAGCAGCAAATTACTCATATTGAAGGCCAGTACTGGCTGTTGTTCCCACGTTAGCAAATCAAGAACAACGCCGTAGAAGAGTTGTCCAAAGGCTGCTCCCAAGAAGCCCCCACCGTTTACTAAAGCCATACCAATGCCAGAGAACCTGCTTCCCGCTATCTCCTTACCCCAATTCCATACAGGCATGTAACCAGCAGAGGTGAACCCTGTTAAGAAAAACCATATCGGATAACACCAGAAAGGCCATCTGCTAGCGGTAAGTAAGACAAACATTAGTATCATGTTTGTTCCTAAAAAGACCTTTGCGAACTTGAATTCACCCATTTTTGCAGTCAAAATACCAGACAGAAGAGCGGCAACCATGAAACCAACGGCTATGAGCATCACAGAGTAACTTGCAGTAATCTTGCTTGTATGAGCTAAATTCTGAAGCAAGGGAACACCCCAGGCTGCTTGCAACGTCATTATGGGAGCCAAAGAAAAGAAGTAAATAAGGGTGGGAAACCAAATCTGGCGTCTGCTTAGCACCGTTTTTAAGCCATTCATTGTTTCCTTCCATGTGAGCTGGGTTTCTTCTTTCAAATCCTCGAAACCTGCCAAAGAGGGTTTGTCCTTAATAAGAAGGAGTGCTGCCACTCCTATGAGCGCAGTTATCACGCCCACAGCATAGAACGAGTTCCTCCAACCAATCTTGGAGACAAGGACTGCCAGGGGAGCCGAAGAAACTAACGCTCCTAAATTACCTATGAACGTAGTAATTCCTGTAAGTGCTACGAATTCCGCAGGAAGAAACCATGAGCTGTTTAATTTCAAAACAGCTATGTAGACGGGTGACACTCCCAGGGCAGAAATAAACCGTCCCAAAAGCAAAACCGAAAAGCTCCGTGCAGAAGCAAAAATCCAAGATCCCACGGAAGCTAAAACCATTGCTAAGGAAATAGACTTTCTTGGTCCCCAGTAGTCAATGAGGACGCCAGCGGGAACTTGCATCAGTGCATATGTGTAAAAATACAAGGAGGTTAGAAGGGAAAACTGAGAGGCACTTAAGCCAAAAGTAGACTGCAAATCAGGCTGAACCACATTTAGTGAAGTTCGAACGAAAAACACGAAGAAATAAGCCGCTAATCCAGCAAAAACAGTCATGTTGCGTGTCCTCTTGAACGAGTGATTCATGTCAATAACATATTATCATCACCTGATAGCCTGCTCATGCCTGCACAGACTGAAATTGTCAATTGCAAACGGTTTTAAGAACTGTTTAAGTGGCATTGTTGACTTCATGGCGGCGCTACTATATAATTTTTGAGCGTAAGTTAGCATCCTAATGATTAGCTTGCTAACTAATATTATGGTTATTAATTGAAAAGGAGGTTGAAAAGTGTTTGAAGGTAATGATCTGACGTCGCAACCGTGCGATGATGTGCTCTGCGCGAACAAAACCTCCATGCAGGTTTTCAGGGCGCTGTTCAAACTGATCAGAGTTCACGGCCAGCTGGTTTTTAGAATGACTGCTCAGAAAGGTTTTTACCCTGGCCAAGCGGTGGCTTTAGCAGCTATTGCACGTAAACCAGGAATAAGTCAGCGGGAGTTGGCTAACTTCATGCATGTGGCTCCTCCCACTGTGGCTAATATGTTAAAGAGTCTTGAAAGAGCAGGTTTCGTCGAAAGGAAGGTTGATTCACAAGATCAGCGCTTTGTACGTATCCAGCTAAGCGAAAAAGGGTTAAATGCTGCCAAAAGTATTGATGAGATTTTCTCTGCAATCTGCGATGTGAGTTTGGATGGACTGGATGAGGAAAAAAAGCAGGTTTTGGTAGATTTACTCACTAAGATAGCTGAGAATATGTTACGGCACATGGAAAATCTAGGAGGTGCAAACGAATATGATAAAACTGCTCAGTAATTACTTGAAACCGTATTGGAAGTTCGTTTTGGTGGTCGTCTTGCTACTTACTTTTCAAGCGGTCATGAACCTTTATTTACCAAACTTGAATGCCGACATAATCAACAACGGTGTGGTAAAAGGTGATGTGGATTACATTTGGAAAACAGGTGGGTTAATGCTGGCAGTTACTTGTTTGGTCATTATTGCTTCCATCATTTCTACCTATTTTGCATCAAAAACCGCTATGGGGTTCGGCCGCGACCTAAGAAATGCCGTCTTTGAAAAGGTGCTCAGTTTTTCACAAGCTGAACTAGATAAATTCGGTGTACCCACGCTCATAACGCGGAATACTAATGACGTACACCAAATGCAGATGATGGTTCAAATTGGTCTTACCATGATTGTGACTGCACCCATCATGGCTGTGGGAAGCATAATAATGGCTCTTCGTCAAGACGTGGTGCTTTCTTATTCCATACTTATAATTGTTCCGCTCATGGGAGCTGTGGTAGGCATAATGCTAACCATCGCCACACCTCTTTTTAGGTCAGTTCAGCAAAAAATAGACCGTGTTAACCAAGTACTACGCGAAAAGCTCATGGGTGTACGAGTCATACGGGCCTTTGTTAAAGATGACTATGAAGCCAGGCGTTTCGATGAAGCTAATAAGGATCTTATGCAAACCACCTTAAAGGTAAACCGTTTAATGGCTTTTGGTATCCCATCTTTAATGGCCATCATGAACTTGGCCATGGTTGCCATTGTTTGGTTTGGTAGCATGCGAATCGACAGCGGAGCCATGCCCATTGGTAACTTGACAGCTTTCCTCACATACATTATGCAAATCATGATTTCGGTGATGATTGCCATGGGGATGTTTATCATGGTTCCTCGGGCAGAGGCCTCTGCTGAGAGGATCTTATCTGTGCTTGAAACCGAACCTTCAATTGAGTCCGGTCCTGACGGAAAGATAACCCAAATTTCAGTGCCCAAAGGATTATTAGAATTTCGGAACGTGGAATTCCGGTACCCAGGCGCAGAAAGACCTGTGCTAAGGGACATAAGCTTTACAGCTGAACCTGGCCAGTTTACAGCCATTGTGGGGAGTACGGGATCCGGAAAAAGTACGCTGGTTAACTTAATTCCGCGTTTCTACGACGTCACAGCGGGTCAAATCTTGTTGGATGGTGTTGACATACGCGAGATGCCTGTGGAAAAGTTGCGGGCAAAGGTATCTCTAGTTCCACAAAAGGCTTTTCTGTTTAGGGGCACTGTGGAAGAAAACCTCAGGTGGGGGAATGATGACGCTACTATTGAGGAGCTTTGGCATGCTCTGGAAATAGCGCAAGCCAAAGAATTTGTGGTGAACATGCCTGGTCAACTTCAGGCTTTTATTGACCAAGCCGGAGCCAACGTTTCTGGCGGCCAGCGTCAAAGGCTCTCCATTGCTAGAGCCCTGGTCAAGAAAGCGGAGGTTTATGTGTTCGACGATTGTTTCTCCGCTCTGGACTTTAAAACCGAGTCACTGGTGCGGTCATCTCTTCGAGAAGAGCTCAAAGATGCCACAGTCATTATTGTTGCACAAAGGGTTAGCAGTATCATGGATGCTGACAAGATTGTTGTCCTAAACGATGACGGTACCATAGCCGGTGTTGGAACTCATGATGAGCTGTTAAAGACTTGCAGGGTGTATGAGGAGATTGTTTATTCACAGCTTTCAAAGGAGGAAATAGCATGAGTGACGAAAAGCGTCCTACAACTGGGCAAATGCCGCGCGGCATGGGTCCAGGCGGCAGGCGTGGCGTCGTACCCGGAGATAAACCTAAGGACTTCTCAGGCACACTCAGGCGCTTGCTGGTTTACTTTAAGCCCGAAATGCTTGGTCTGATTTTTGTAATTATCCTGACCATAACCAGCGTGGTTTTCACCGTATATGCTCCCAGAATACTGGGTAATGCCACAAACGAGCTGTTCAAAGGAATTATAAGCAAGCAGCTTCCCGCTAATGTATCCAAAGAGCAAGTGTTGGCCATGCTTAAGGCTAGTGGTCAGGAGCAGTTCGCTGAAATGATATCCAAAATGGATTTGCTTCCCGGTGCAGGTGTGGATTTCGCAGCCATTGGAAAGATTTTGCTGACTTTGGCTGCCATTTACCTTCTGGCAGCATTCTTCCAATGGCTTCAGCAGTACATCATGGCTGGTGTATCCCAGCGTACGGTTTACCGGCTGCGACGCGATGTTGACCAAAAACTACAGAGACTTCCACTTAAGTACTATGATGGTCATCCTCATGGAGATATTTTGAGCAGAGTTACAAACGACGTGGACAACATTGCTCACACACTTCAGCAAACGATAACCCAGATGCTGAGTTCCATCGTTACCGTCATAGGAGTACTCATAATGATGTTCAAGATTAGTACGTTGCTCTCTTGGATATCCTTGGCTGTCATACCTGTGTCGCTGGTGATCACACTTCTAATTGCAAAGCAATCTCAAAAACAGTTTGTCAGGCAATGGAACAGCACAGGTGCAGTTAACGCTCACGTGGAGGAAATGTTTACCGGACATAACCTGGTAAGAGCTTTTAACCGGGAGGAGGACGCACTTCAACAATTCCGTGAACAGAATGAAAAACTCTACGAGGCAAGTTTTAAGGCGCAGTTCATATCAGGGTTGATTCACCCAGTGATTAACTTCGTCAACAATCTCAACTATGTAGCCATTGCCGTACTGGGCGGGGTGAATGTGGCTAATGGTGTGATTTCCCTAGGTGATGTGCAGGCATTCATACAGTATTCCCGACAGTTTACTCAGCCCATAGTGCAAGTTGCTAGTATCATGAATGTGCTTCAATCCACGGTGGCTTCAGCTGAAAGGGTCTTCGAATTATTGGATGAGGAGGAAGAGGTACCCGATGTGGAAAACCCGGTGGTTTTAGAAAACGTAAAGGGCCATGTTCGTTTCGAGCATGTGTACTTTAGTTACAATCCCAATGTTCCATTAATTGAAGACTTCAACTTAGATGTTCAGGCAGGGGACATGATAGCCATTGTAGGGCCTACTGGAGCCGGTAAGACCACGTTGGTGAACCTTCTAATGAGATTCTATGACGTTAACAGTGGCAGAATCACTATCGATGGCGTGGACATAAGGCAGATGCGACGCCGCGATTTACGTAGGATCTTTGGCATGGTACTTCAAGATACCTGGTTGTTTAGTGGGACTATAAGGGATAACATTGCATATGGTAAGGAGAATGCTACCGAAGAAGAAATAATCGCCGCAGCGAAAGCAGCGTACGTGGATCACTTTGTAAGAACGTTAGCTGATGGTTATGACACGGTTCTCACGGGTGATGCTACGAATATTTCCCAGGGTCAGAGGCAGCTAATAACCATTGCAAGAGCTTTCTTGGCTGATCCCAAGATTCTCATTTTGGACGAAGCTACCAGCTCTGTGGACACCAGGACTGAAATGCTCATTCAAAAAGCCATGGCGAACTTGATGAAAGGACGGACCAGTTTCGTAATTGCCCACAGGTTGTCTACGATCAGAGATGCTGATAACATTGTGGTCATGGATCATGGCAGAATAGTGGAACAAGGTAATCACAAAGAACTCATGGAGAAGAAAGGGTTCTATTATAACCTCTACATGAGCCAATTCATGGGCGCTTTGGTAGATGAAGCCATATAAGTGGTGCTGTACCAGTATTAGCAATAAAAAAAGAGCCGGCAAACAAAGCCGGCTCCTTTTTGTTTGTTGTTAGTTGATTTCTCGGTGTGAGCAGCGCTTATTACAGAGTCTCAAACCATTCCATTAGCGTTTTCCATTTACGAGCATCTTCCATCATGACCATAAGATCCGTCATCGCATTGGTATAGCTTTCACTGCTAGTGATCGTCTCTATATCGTTCATGTATCTCAAAGCTAAGTCATGGGATATGGAAGAAACAGGAGTATTTTCAGAGGTTTTCGCTAGGGATTCTATGTCGGAACGAACCTTTTCAACAAACGCAGTCAAGTCACGCTCATTCAGGGTAACCATTACGGTTGCATTGTTTTGGTCCGTATAAGAAAGATCAGTGAATACGCTCATGTCTCCCAATTCCTTTGATAGTTCAGCATCAGCATCGAACTTTGCTGCTACTAATATCCTTTGGAGCGTTGAAATATTCCCACCACTATGTAAGTTTGTAGAAACAAATTGCCTCTCAGCCTTAAAGAGCCAAGGAATGTTTATTGCCTTTGAGGGGTCGCCAATAATCTCATTTTGCATGGAGGTTTGCAGTTCCGTGGTGTTTGCTGAGGGTGGATAAGTGTCAGTGAGTGATGCAATGGTTTGACTTGCTGTTTGGGCCATTTTTTCCAATGCGTCACCTGGTTTTGCCATGCCCTGGAGTACTTCTTCGTAAATGTCAACAACTTGGTTGTATGCTTTTATGACGGCCACAGCGCTTGCGGCAGTCTGAATATCAGTGGAAGCAGTGGCTGTGCTTAGGAACTGCAACACATCTGAAGGATAGGGGATTTGCATCGCATAGTAAAGATTACTCAAACGTTCTTGAGCCACCAAATAAGCCATTAACGTGTTTTTGTCGGCTGATTGAGGCTCTTTTAGTGTCTTTAGTGTCATGCTGGCTAGTTCTTTTTGCAAGCTGGTTTTGTCGGCCGAAGGCGTTATCATGGCGCTGTAAAAATAAAGGTGGCCATTCAATATGTCATCCACGGTTAAACTTGCCGTGAGTTCTTCCAGAGAGGACGTCGATGTGCCTTCAGAGAGTACGTCTCTAACCTGTAAAACCACCGATCTGTCAGGATCAGTAACAGCATTAGTGGGTATCGTTGCTGTTAGATTCCCGCTTAATGAGCTTAGGATCTTTTCTTGATCTTGGGCAGTGACAACTTTCTTACTCTGGTGCAAAATAATGCCCACGGTTAACGTTAAGGCAATTGCAACCAACAAAACCACAACGATGATTGTTCTTCTTGACTTCATAATTACCTCCTTCTACAAACCCAGTTCTTCGGATATTTCTTGCATTGCCTGTAGTACCAGATTCACGAATTCCTCCAAGCTGAGCCCAAAATCCTCGCATGTGGCTATCTGTTCTCGATTCGCCCCAGCGGCGAAGCGTTTTTCCTTAAACCTCTTGAGCACTCTTTCCGGCGTAACGCTTGATAGTTTCTTGTCTGGCATTACCAAGGCGACAGCTGTAATCAGCCCAGTTAGTGGATCCACGGCTCTCAAAACTTTGCCCATCAAACTATCGGGTGCAATACCATGCGCCTCGTTATGTGTCAAAATGGCTTTTGCCGCTTCTTCTGGTAAACCCAGGCTTTTTACCATTTCATACCCAACTCTGCTGTGTTCAAGAGGATCTTCGTTTGTGATCTCCGTGTCAATGTCATGAAGTAAGCCTGTGAGTCCCCACAAATTCGCATCTTCATTGAAATACTCAGCCAGCTTTTTCATGGCAGCTTCTGTGGCTAACATGTGTCTGATCATGTTTTCGTTCTTGATGTGTTTTCTTACCTCCACAAGTGCTTCTTCTCTGCTGATCAAAGCCAAACCGCCCTCCCATCTGTTAATATTTCCTTCTTCCATATTGGTACTTCATTTTTAATACGGTCTATTACTTCCATTGTTGCTAAGAAACCCTCTTGTCTGTGAGGAGAAAGGGTTGCAACCACTAACGCCGTTTCACCAACGGTTAATCTGCCAATTCTATGCGCTGCGTACACCGTGACCCTGTACTTTTCCTCAACTTCACGGATTATCTTTTCCAATTGCGAAAGCGCCAACTCCTCATAAGCTGAGTATTCTATGGCTTCGACCTCACCGTTCTGCGAATGGCTTCGTACCTTGCCTTGGAAAACTATGAAAGAGCCCATGGCATGATCTTCCAGCACTGGAAGTTCCAGTTCTTCTTTAGTTAAAATGGCTTTTTCCATTTCTACCCACCTCCTACGGGTGGCATTATCGCTAATTCATCGCCGTCTTCAAGTGTAGCATTTGAGGAAACAAGTGTTCCATTTACAGCCAACATGTAGACGCCTTCCACATTCAATTCCATGAGCAGTTGTTGAATCGTTTTACCTTTAGCGTCCAGCAGTAGCTGTGCTCCATGTAAATCAGCTAGCTTTCCAAAGAATCTCACCGTAACCATTTTTTCATTCACCATCTTTTTTCTTGCGGGTTGGAAACTCGATTGCCACTTCACCGTCTTTTAGTACGACAAAGGCCCTATATGCTTTGCCGGCTTTTGAACGGAAGCGTTTCAAGCGTGTTCTTCCTTCTGCGACTAAGCGCCTCACATCGTCAGCTGTGATAACTCCTCCGTTCATATTCTTCCAGACTCTGAATTTGCAGCCTTCTTTCCAGTTACTGCAGTAGTATGACTTTTGGCCTTCAAGAATGTAGCCATCACAGAAGGGACACTTGGCTATGGGCATGTTCTGTTTGCTTTTTAGGGTTTTGGAGCTCTCTTCTTTTGATAAGGTCTTAACAATGTCTCTGACGTATTCCTCAATGGACCACATAAAACTTTCAGGAGTTTCTTTGCCCTTTTCAATGAGTCCCAGGCGGCGTTCCCATTCACCTGTTAACTCCGGCTCAGTTAAACTCTGCAGCTTTACTTCGCGCAAGGCGTCAATAAGCATAATGCCCTTGGAGGTAGGAATTAATTGAGGTCCGTTTCTTTGTACATAGCCCATCTCAATTAGTCGTTCAATGATCTCTGCGCGAGTTGCTGGTGTTCCTATGCCTTTCTCTTTTAGTATTTCAGCAAGTTCTTCTGATTCCACCATCTTTCCCGCCGTTTCCATGGCTGCTATGAGGGTACCGTCAGTAAACCTTGGTGCTGGTCTCGTTTGTCTCTTTTCAGCTGCTGTTTCCAATACGGTAACCTCGGCAATATTGGGAAGCAGATCTTGGCTTTCTTTACCACCGAGTATGGCATACCAAGAAGGATCATCAACTCGGATTGCTGTGTATTCAAAAAGATGGTCTCCATAGCTAAATACGGTCCTTTGATGAGTTTCCAAAGCTGGTGGATAGAACGCAGCTAAGAAGCGATCCACCACGTAATTGAACATTCTTTCATCGTCACCTTTTAGTTCCTTGATTTTTCCTGTGGGTATGATAGCAAAGTGATCGGTAACTCGCGCGTTGTTGAAAATGCGTCCGCGGTTATTTAGCTTTTTGACGTATTCCCAGTCGCCTTTTTCAAATACGGTCTCTAGCTGATTTGCTGTCCCAACTACCTGTTTTTTCATATCCGTAGGCAGGTACCGTGAGTCAGTTCTGGGGTAGGTTATAAGAGCATTCTCGTAAAGTTTTTGCAGTATTTTCAGTGTTTTTTGAGCTGACCATTTGAATGTTCTGGAGGTGAATTTCTGCAAGTCCCCCAGATCGGGTAGTAAGGGTGGTTTGATTTTTTGTTGCTCTTCTGTTTGCTCAGTAACAGCAAGTGTTTTCCCTACCAGTTCCTGGGCAAGTTGTTCCGCCTCTTCTTGCTCGTATTCCCGTACGCTCTCAGCCCAAAAGCTTTTTCCGTCTACTTCAAAGCGAACCTTTACTTTGTAGTAGATGCGAGGAACAAAGTTTTGAATTTCCTTTTCTCTGTCTACCAAAATGGCCAGGGTGGGCGTCTGCACTCTGCCTATGGAGAATACTTCCTTTTTGGAAACCACAGTAAAAGCTCGAGATGCGTTTATACCCACCAACCAGTCAGCTTTCGCTCTGGCTAAAGCAGAAGCATAAAGGTTATCCAGTTCAGACAAATCAAGAAGCTGTTTTATCTGTTCTCTGATGGTTTCCTTCGTTAAAGACTGAAGCCACAGCCTTTTTACTGGTTTCTCGATACCCACGTACTCCTGAATCAAGCGAAAGATGAGCTCGCCTTCTCTTCCAGCATCAGTAGCACTTATAACCATGTCGGCTTCCGCCCACAATGACTTTATTTCTTCCAGCTGTTTCACCGCTGTTTTGCTAATGGGCACCAGTTGCCACGCATCCTCTTTTGGCATTATGGGCAGATCTTCCAGGCGCCACTTCTTGTAGCGTTCCCCATAATGTTCGGGGTATGCAAACTGAAGCAAATGTCCCATGGCATGGGCAATCACGTACTCGCCCACGACCAGATGATTTCCTTCTTTTTTTGGTTTTCCCAGTGCGGCAGCGATTTGACGCGCCACAGAGGGCTTTTCAGTAACTATCAGTATTGACATGGCACCACCTTTTCATGCTTTCGGGAATTATTGTTGGTTCTTTGTGGCGTTCATTTGCCAGGAATTCCCTTGAAGAAATACCTTCCTGGCACAGTTCTTATTCCTGCGTTTTCAAACGTGTTCATGTTATTCACATCATCCACATTTTCTTTTCATTGCCATTCGAACGTTAACACCTATTATAACCTTGTATGCGAAGTGTGTGGAAAGAAAATAAAAACGACATAAAAGGACTTCGCACTATTCAGCCCTGGTAGATAGAACTTCACTAGCTATATGTTCTAAAATGAAGTCCATTTCACTCGGCCAATTCTCTGGGATTGCCAATGCAACGTTTATGTTGTCCAAATGAATTAGGCGTCCCGTGAAATTGTTCAAATTTTGGTCCGGTGATAAATCATCAATCACCCTAACTCCGGCATCATTCAATGCTGTTATGAATTCTTCTCGCGTTTTTGTCCTTTCTAATTTCTCGAGCTGTGAAAGGAGCTGTTCCATGTTTACGACCCTGGAACTGGTCTTTTGGAGAGAAATCACCAAATACAGTGTGTTACATACGGCTGAAATTAGCTGATTCGGATTAGGTACAGCTGGATCTTTTACTATGAGAATGCCGTTGGCAGTTTCGTAAGTCCCCAAAGTTCCTATGAGGATTCTTCCGTCTGGCATATCTTTTTCAACAACGTCAATTGACTGTGATGAACCGTAAACCAGTGGATCATTAATGGCTAAAACTGGCTCGAAGCCTTCTATGTGTCCGCCTGCAAGGGTGTACTTATAATCCCTCGGACTGTACAGGTAGAGGGCAACCTCTTTTGCTGAGAACAATGTTTTCATCCTGACACACATCCTATCTATGAATTCACTGGACAAAGAATCAGTTTTTCCAATTCTGCCCAAAACTTCCAGTTGCTTAAGCAGTTCTTTGAAGGTGCTCAGGTAAGTCTCCAAGCTCTTCTGTGCTTGTTCCCACTGCTGTTTTTGCCTGGTGAGCAAATTGTTGCTATCGGTTAAAGTTTTTACTTGGTGCTGTAGATTAAACAGCTGTGATTGAACCTTTGAAAGCGTTTCCAGCTGAAGACGATTTTGCTCCTTGTAACTGCGATTCTCCTTGAGCAATTTGGAAACCATGGCTCCGAGAATGAACAAAACAAGTACTGATAAAAACAAAAAAAACCAGACCCACGGACTGTTCCAAAACAGTTGTGCAGCAGTAGGTTTTACAGGAGTGAAACCTACTGATCTAGCTGCCAGTGAAACCGCGTATGCGCTACGTGTTAGAAACTCTTCAAACTTGTTCTGGAAGAGAATTCCTTGTTCAGTCTTTGCGTAAATAGGGACCAAGGTTAATTCCACATTCAATGTTTCTGCACAGTGAGAGGTAGCTGAAAGTCCTAGTTGCAAGCTCTTGATTATTCTTAAGTTGTCTGAAGTTACCGGCAAACAAACATTGTCACCTTCGCCAAGCAAAGGTGTAGAAACTCGTGCTAGTGCAGAGCCTTCAACGTAAACAGCAGATTCAATGCCAGTCCGGGGTCTGCTCAGTATGGCATCAACATCACCTTGTATGAGCTGTCGCATCAACTCATCTGCAGTGCCCTCTAATATGTTCGGCTCAACCCCCGTGTATCCTGTAAATAGTTTTGACAAGGTCTCCCCAAAAGAGGAAAGTTCAGGTGACGGTAAACCTGTTAAGAGTTCGTCTGGTATCCCTATTGTTAAACCGAAAACGGGTTCCACAATGAGAAACACTGATAAAACTAACAATAAAGCAAAGCACCGTGCAAAATGCGAAGCGAACCATTCATTCAGCTTCCTCACCTCCTCACTCCACACCCACCTTGTTGTGATTACATTTTACTCTTTGCAGAGGTGAGTAACATTATTTTCAGCCAAAGAATAATCCACATGCCAATGCCTGACAGCACGGCTGGGAAAAATGTGTCAAAGAAATGTTCAATAAGATAGGAACTTTCAGGAAGAATCCAGAGCTGATTTCTAAAAAGGAGACAGTGTAAATAAGTCCAAACGGTATCAAAACTAACCAGGGTCAAAGTGCCAAGACCCAGAGTGATTATTAGAACCACTACGGCAGTTTTGTGCCTGGGATAGGCATATTGTGGTACAAGCCACACCAGCGAAGCAACCTCAAGCACCAAAAACCAGGTTCTCACATCGGTCATGTGAAGCATCTCCACTTCCGAGAGGTTTGGTTGGCTGGCGCTCGTGATCAAGTAGCTGAATATAGTTTTGTTCTCTGGTCCTGGTTTTGCCAAAAGAAAGCTCACCAATGTGGCGAACCAAATTGCCAAAGTCAACGCTTTCACTATGAATATCAACGATTGCGTTTTTGGGTTGGACTTATTCTTCCCACCCATAGAAGTCAAAGTTGTCAATTGAATACAATTTCAAAACAAAATCTTTATCCAAGTGGTGGACACCATCGAGCCGGTCTACAACCTCCGCCGCTTCAAAAGGACTCGCGTCGTCCACAGGGGCATCGCTTCCCACCAGTAGTTTCACACCATAATCTTTCATCAGCCCCCAAGCATAACTTGTTTGAATGCGGTCTCCAACACGCTCAGAAGCCCAAGGAAGCTCCTTCGAGAAAATGGGTTGTATGCAGGCCGCTACTTGAAGCCTGGCAAGCTCCTCAATTTGATCCAGACGCGTTATTTGAAGGTGTTCTATTCTATCCAGCGGATGCCTGGATTTTTGGAGCACACTTATGGCTTGATCAATGGCTTGGTCACCAATGGCATGAAGTGCCACCGGTTTGTCTTTTTTGTGTGCCTGTTCCACCAAATACAGTAACTCCTGGTCGGAGTGGTTCAGTTTACCGTAATTTCCTGGATCGTCACTGTATTCTTTGGTTAAGGCAGCTGTGCGGGCACCCAGTGAGCCATCTAAGAAAAGTTTCAATCCCATGGCATCGCCTAACAGATCAAGATCCGAGGTGTAAAAGGGAAATCCACCCATGAGGTCCACGTTTTCTTTGGTTACGTGCATGTCGACGAACTTTGTAATGCCAAATTCTCTAAGGTTTTGAACACCTCTTTTCAGAACCTCCTGTTTGGGTATGGCATTCACTTCAATGAACCGCTCAAGAAGATTGAATACGTCTTCTTCTAAAAACACACCTGAATATGCGCTTAAACCAAGCTGCTCCATGGCTCTGGTGTTAAGTACAGCCAAGTGAAGGCATGTTCTTACCAAAAGCGCAGGATTTTGCGGAAACCATGAATCAAGCATGTCTTTTGTTGGTATTTGTTTTTCTTTCAAGAGCTCTTGGTTAAACTTAACACCAACGTACCAATTGTTCAGGGGTTGTGCTCTCAATGCCTCTACTATTTCCTCGAAGCTGGTGCAATTGGAAAGGTCTGGAAACAAGCTCAGTGAGCTGTAAGTCCATGCATGAAGGTGAAGGTCTGCAAACTTCGTCTGATTGTTTTCCATAAAAACAATTGTAGCAGCTTGTTAAGCATAAGGGTTTATAATAGTTAAACCTACTTCTTTTAACCAAAGGAGGCTACTGCTGTGAAGCATGTGGTTTCAGTCAGTTTAGGTTCTTCCAAAAGAAATAGCACAGCGCAAGCCGTGTTTTTAGGAGAAGAATTCATCTTGGAGCGTGTTGGAACTGACGGTGATATGCAAAAAGCCGTTGAGAAAATAGGAGAGCTTGATGGAAAGGTTGATGCTATTGGCTTAGGGGGTATTGATCTTTATCTGTGGCTGGGTGAAAAACGCTACGTTATCAGGGATGCCAAAAAACTCAAAGAAGTGGCTAAGGTGACTCCGGTGGTGGATGGGTCAGGTCTAAAGCACACATTGGAGAGAAAAGTGGTGGATAATCTCTTTACCAGAGGCATTTTTAAGCCGGGAATGACTTTCTTTATTACCAGTGGTGTGGACCGTTGGGGAATGGTAGAAGCCATCAGTAAAAACGGCGGAAAGTTAATAATAGGCGACCTCATGTTTGCATTAAACATAGCCATACCACTTCACTCCATTAACAGCCTGCGTAATCTCGGATCTATCATACTTCCCATAGCTGCTAATTTGCCTTTTACCGTTCTTTACCCAACGGGTTCAAAGCAGTTGGAACGCACTCCAAAGTTTGGGCAGTATTTTAAGGAAGCTGACGTCATAGCTGGTGACTATCTTTACATTGATAAGTACATGCCAGAAGATATGCAAGGCAAGATACTTCTAACTAATACGACCACATCGGAAAATGTCGAGGAACTCAAGAAGCGTGGGGTTTCCCTTCTCATAACGACTACGCCTGTTATTGAGGGGAGAAGCTTCGGAACAAATGTTCTGGAAGGTGTTTTCACTGCTTTGCTGGGTAAACCTGGAACACCGCCTCATTATCCTGAGTATGAACGTCTCATAGCCGAGCTTAATCTGGGTCCCACCATTCGAGTTCTTAACGAAGATTAAAGTATTAAAATACTTCAGATGTGGTAAAAGAGTTAACAGTGAAAAGCGTAAAGGAACAATCTTATCAAAGAAATATTTTTGCTGTGGCCGTGGCGCCGGAGGTGGAATAGTTACATGGCTAAATTTGGTTTTGTGTTGCATCCATTGTCCATTGAGGATATAAAGAGTCACATTGGGTTTACCAAATACTTACCCGATAGTTTGGTGGAGTGGGGCGGCAGGTATGCAAGCCCTTACATAGCTTCTCATGTTACCGGTGTAAGATCCCTTACGGGCAAAGAAGTTGATGGTTGGTTCGCAGTAGTACCCATGACACCAAAAATGATGATGCAGGATCAGGATTACGCTGTAAAGCAGATCATAAAAGCTGGTAAGCTTCTGGAAAAAGAAGGTGCTGAGATAATGGGTTTGGGTGCCTATACCTCTGTGGTGAAAGATGCGGGCATCACCATTGCGAAAGCACTGGATATAGGTGTTACCACTGGTAACAGCTATACAGCATATACTGCTGGTGAGGCGCTGCTTTTGGCGGCTAGGGAAGTGGGTATTGATCCTAAGAGCTGCACGCTAACAGTAGTGGGAGCCACAGGCTCCATTGGTAGCGTTCTTACTAAAATACTAGCTTCACAGGTTGGAAAGGTTGTTCTGGTGGCACGAAATATGGACCGCCTGCAGGCATTAGCAGAAGTTTTGAAAGAATATGAGGTGGATTACACCAGCAGCGTCAGCGAAGGCGTTAGGCAAGCTGATCTGTTGATCACTGTTTCTTCGGCTCCTGAGGCTATCATAGATGCCGAGGATTTACAACCAGGCACCATCGTCGTGGATGTATCCAGGCCGCGTAACGTTGCAGAATCTGTGGCGAAGAAACGTTCCGACGTGCTTGTGCTTGATGGTGGCGTGGTGCGAGTGCCTGGTGATGTACAATTTAACTTTAACTTTGGCTTTGAGCCCAAGACAGCTTATGCTTGCATGAGCGAGACCATGATGCTTGCTTTAGAAGAGTGGACTACTGACTTCAGTTTGGGCAGAGACCTGAAGGAAGAGCAGGTCATGCTGACTGGAAAATGGGCAAAAAAACATGGTTTCGAAGTCGTCTGGATGAGGTCATTCGACCGTCCAGTTACAGAGGCGCAACTAGATAAAATAAGGGCTATTAGGAGGGTTTCGTAAGATGCGAAGAGTGGAAGATGAAGCCATTTTGACAGAGGAAGGATACAAGAAGGTTTTTGAGGAGCTCAAATACCTCAAAGAGGTGAAGAGAAAAGAAGTTGCAGAGAAAATCCAGGAAGCCAGAGCTTTAGGTGATCTGTCAGAGAACTCTGAGTTTGAGGCAGCTAAGGAAGAGCAAGCGTTGCTAGAAGAGCGTATAGCTCGCTTAGAATCGCTGATTTACAATGCCAAAGTTGTCAAGGCTGAGGATCTGGCGCTGGATCAGGTCTCTGTGGGTACAAAGGTTTTAGTCCTCGACGAGAGCACTGGTAGGGAAGAAGCGTTCATCATTGTTGGCAACTCTGAGGAAGTTGATCCGTTTTCTGGAAAGATTTCTTCCAAATCTCCTCTGGGCAGCAGACTACTCGGACGTAAGAGAGGGGATCGTGTGGAGATAAAGCTTCGTAACGGAAGCAAGGCAGTGTATGAAATACTTGACATAATGGTGCCGTAATCATGGAAGAACGAGAGGTCAGACTTAGTAAGCTCGAGCAGCTAAAGCAGTTAGGTGTTGATCCATTTGGTGTCGTAACAAGGGATGTGGTGCCCATTTCAAAGGCACGGCACGCCTCGGATGGCGATCAGTGCAGTGTCATGGCTCGTGTAACGAGCATACGTCAGCATGGCAAACTCACCTTTGCTGACCTCAAGGATTTCACCGGAAGATTGCAAATTAGTTTTCGCAAGGATGTGTTGGGGGACAAGTACGACTTCTTCAAGAAGTTTGTTGATGTGGGCGATGTTATATACGTAAAAGGTAGCATCTACCATACTGGTCGCGGAGAGCTTACTTTGGACGTTCAGGATTTCAGGTTGCAGAGCAAGTGCCTTAGGCCCTTACCAGAAAAATGGCATGGTGTCAAGGACCCAGAAGTGCGATATCGTCAAAGGTATTTGGATCTCATCATTGATGACGATTCTCGTGAGCGCTTCCGTAAAAGAGCTGACATCGTTAGATCCATTCGTGAGCTCCTGTGGTCAAAGGGCTTCGTTGAGGTGGAGACTCCCATCCTTCAGCCCATACCCAGTGGCGCCAGTGCTAAACCGTTTGTTACCCATCACAACGCACTGGATATTGACCTTTACCTGCGCATTGCTCCGGAGCTTTATCTAAAGCGGCTTGTTGTGGGCGGTGTTCACAAGGTTTTCGAACTTGGTAAGAACTTCCGCAATGAGGGCATTGACCAAAACCATAATCCTGAATTTACCATGCTGGAGCTTTACCAAACGCCCGGCGACTACGAAGACATGATGCAAATAACAGAAGACATATTTTGTACTGCGGCACAGGTCAGCGGCGCTGCCCAAAGTGTCACTTTCAAGGGGATGACGGTAAATTTAAGTCGTCCTTTTAAACGTCTTACGTTTAAAGAAGCTTTTAAACAGATTGCTAATTTGGACTGGAGCGATTTAGACACACTGGAAAAAGCCACAGCTGTTATGACTGCGAATGGCATAGAAATGACGAAAACGCCAACCTGGGAGAACATCATACAAAAGCTGTTTGATGAACTGGTGCAGCCCCATTTAGTGGACCCCACATTTATTCTTGATTACCCTGTAGAAATTAGTCCCCTTGCGAAAAGGAAACCCGATGATCCCAGATTTGTATACCGCTTTGAGCTATTTGTAGCTGGGATGGAAATGGCGAATGCATTTTCTGAGCTTCAGGATCCATTTGACCAAAAGGCTCGTTTTGAAGAACAGATGAAGCTTAAGGAGCTCGGCGAGGAAGAAGTCATACTCATGGACGAGGATTTCGTGGTAGCACTGGAGTACGGCTTGCCACCTACGGGAGGGCTTGGCGTAGGGATTGATAGGTTGGTCATGCTTCTGACCGAAGCAGAGAACATCAAAGATGTTATTTGGTTCCCCACTTTAAGGCCAAAGTCTTCGGAACTCGTGGAAAGCAGCGAAGTGGATCAGGAGCGGTTAGTTTAGAGGTGAAAGTTTGCAAGGCGCGATGGTTGTAAACATGGGGACGTCAGGGCAGTGACTCCATCACACCTGTGGAGGTGTTTTATATAATAAAAGTGCATGGGTGAAAAGCTCCACAAATGGTACTTTTCGCTTTTATAGGGATTGCTCGGTAAATGTTTTTACAAAAGAAGAACCTTTGTTTTACATGAACTTATTAAACTAGACGCGCCCGTAGCTCAATGGATAGAGCGTCGGCCTCCGGAGCCGAAGGTTGGAGGTTCGAGTCCTCTCGGGCGCGCCACTAAAAGAAAGCGATGTGGGTGTTCCTGTGATCATAAAAGTTGATCCTTTGAAACCAGAGCAAAGTTTGATTCGGAAAGCATGCCAGGTTTTACTTGATGGTTCCGTGGTGGCATTCCCCACAGAGACCGTCTATGGCTTAGGGGCCGTTGCTACTTGCGAAGAAGCAGTAAAGAAAATCTTCCAATTAAAAGGACGCCCCGCAGATAACCCTCTCATTGTGCACATTTGTGACCTGGAACAACTGGAAGACCTGGTCACTGAAGTTCCTGAAAAAGCAAGAAAAGTCATGGAAGTTTTTTGGCCGGGCCCTCTTAGCATGATTCTGCAGGCAAAAGACAATGTACCACTGATTACACGAGGTGGCTTGGAGAGTGTAGCAATTAGAATGCCTGCTCATCCTGTTGCCTTATCCCTCATTGAGTGTGCTGGTCCCATTGCGGCACCCAGCGCAAACAAGAGTGGTAGGCCTTCGCCTACCACGGCAGAGCACGTTTACCAGGATTTTGGTGAGCAGGTTCTTATTCTGGATGCCGGTCCTACTTTGGTTGGTCTGGAATCCACGGTGGTTGATGTGAGGGAGGAGCCTTGGAAGATATACCGTCCTGGTGCGGTAACTCGGGAAATGCTGGAAGCACACGGCCATGTGGCGGTGGAATTTGTTGGCAAAATTGAGGAAGGTAGCTCAGTACCTTCTCCTGGAATGAAATACAGGCACTATGCCCCCAATGTGCCCGTTATTCTTTTTCGCGAAATCAGTGAGCTACCCGTAAACCAAGACATAACGGTGATCGCTTTGGATTACTTGGTGCCCAGTTTACAACAAAGGAATAACATCACCTTTATCAGTCTGGGACCTGATCAGCATTCCGCTGCGGCCCGCATTTATATGGCATTACGCGAGGCTGAACGGTATGGTAGAAGCACTTATGTGCAGCTCATGGATGAGGAGGGTATTGGGATTGCCTACAACGAACGGGTCCGAAAAGCCGCTGGCGCGTCAAGAAAGTTGGCTCGTTAAGGTAGCCAGAACAGGGCTTGTGGCTGCACTTTATGTTGTGCTTACATACCTTTCCAGTGTTTTCAATTTAGCTTTTGGCCCTCTGCAATTCAGGGTTTCAGAAAGTCTTGCGTTGCTTCCCTTGATATGGGGTGAGACAGTTCTTGGGCTGACTGTGGGCACATTTCTTAGTAATCTTGGTAGCCCCTATGGGATCATCGACTGGGTATTTGGTACCACAGCTACCTTCATTGCCTTGAGTTTGGTTAGGTGGGTGGGCAAAAGGGGTTACTCTGAATGGTTGGCGGCCCTATTGGTCTCATTCGTGAATGCCCTCATGGTTCCGCTCATCATTTTGCTTGGGGCAATGGGTTTAGATGCATCCAGCTTTGGTGGGATACTGTTTAGTGGTGTTTACTGGTCCTATGCTGTGACCATTTTCATTGAGGAGTTTTGCGTTGTGGCTTTTTTGGGTATACCACTAATTAGGACCATAAGAGGGAGGGTACTTAAGTGATTGAACCATTGAATTACGACAAAGAAACTGGAACGCTTTACGTATTGGATCAGACACTATTGCCTTATGAGGAGCGCTATGTAGCGATAAAGACGCTGGACGAGCTTATCGAGGCCATAAAGGCATTGAGGGTCAGAGGAGCTCCACTATTGGGTTTAGCAGGCGCATATGGTCTGCTCTTTGCAGTTCTTGAAAGTGAAAAGTCTGCACTCTTCTGGGAAGAACTGCGGAGAAGAGTGGACCTACTGGTTAACGCAAGGCCTACTGCTGTGAACCTAAAGAAAGAAGTGGAATCCATTTTGGAGGATATCCCCATGACAGCCGAGCCTTATGAAGTGGCTGCCATAGTTTACGAGAAGGTACTCTCTTTGGAAAGCAGGTTAAGAAACGATGATTTAAGCCTAGCCATGCATGGGGCAGACCTGCTTAAGGGTAAGCGCCGCATACTGACCATATGTAATACTGGAACACTGGCAACTGGCGGCATAGGCACTGCCTTGGGCATCATAAAAGTGAAACATTCTAAAGGTGATCTGGATGTAGCTTACCTGTGCGAAACCAGACCTGTTCTTCAGGGGGCAAGGTTATCTGCGTGGGAACTTCTTAAAGAGAACGTTCCCCACTACATAATCACTGACAATGCAGCACCCTATTTAATGTCTTTGGGTAAGGTGGACGCCGTGGTGGTCGGTGCAGATCGTGTGGTTAGAAATGGGGATACCGCCAATAAAGTAGGAACGCTTATGCTCGCTATTGCTGCCAAGCATTATGGCATAGATTTTTACGTTGCTGCTCCTACCAGCAGTTTTGACATGACCATAGCTAATGGTAATGGCATCGTAGTGGAAGAAAGAGACCCTGAAGAGGTTTTACAGATTCACGGTGTAAGGATTGCTCCTAAAGGCAGTCGGGCATTGAACTACGCTTTTGACGTTACGCCAGCGTCTTTGATTGATGGGTACATCACAGAACAAGGTATTTTGAAGGCACCCTTCGCGGAGGTGAACTACATTGGACGATAAGCAGAAAACAAACGAGGAAGTAAAAGCTTCTTCTTTTGACTCAGAGAAGAGTAGTAAGAATCAGGCATTCGAAAACACTGAAGAACCTGCTGAAGGTTTTCAGAACGTTCAACATGATAATGGATCTAATCCCGCGCAAAAACAAAACAGTGAGGCTAAAGAGGCAAGCAAGGACCAAACCAACATGAATAACAATGAGCTTTCTAAAAAACTGGAGCAACTTGAAACTGAAAGGTTGACACTTCAAGAGAAGATTGCAGTTTTGGAGCAGCAGCATAGGGAGCTTGACGAATTTCTCCTGAAAATGAAACATGAATTTGCATTGGCAAAAGAAGCCCTTAAGCGCGACCAAGAGAAAAAGGAGAGACTCTTAGCAGAATCCATGGCTCGAGATCTATTTCCCATACTTGATACCTTAGATCACGCCTTGGAGCATGATGGCGAAAACAACGGGTTAAGGTTGATTAGAAGCCAGCTTGTTTCAGTTTTAGAAAAGTACGGCGTCGTTGAAGTGGGTAAGGAAGGCGAAGTTTTTGATCCTAATTGGCATGAATTCCTTGGGTATGCAGAAGGGCCAGAAAATAAAATCATAAAAGTGGTGCGAAAGGGTTACAAAATTGGCGATACACTGCTGAGGCCAGCATTGGTGGTCATAGGAAAGGAATCTTCCTGCTGATCTCCATATCTTTTTCACTGATGTTTTGTCCATAAATCTAGGACAAGTACCTATATATTCGCAAGCCATGTTAATGTAATATTAGTATATGAGAAGAATTTTGCGATTTGTCAAAGAGCATGTCTGGTTTTATGTAATTGCTTTAGGTTTGCTTATCGGCGTTGATGCAGTGCAGGTCTATCTTCCTTTGATCTTGGGTGACTTCGTTAATGCTGTTACGGCCCTTGAATCTAATGTGGCTCGTTATGCTTACATATACCTGGCGCTTGTAGTGTGCATGACGCTTATGCGTTATGCGTATCGTTACATACTTCAGCGCATGGCACTAGTATTTGACTATGACCTAAGAAAGAAGACTTTCAGTGAACTTTTGAAGGTACCTAATGAGTTCCTTTATGATTACGATATTGGAGACCTTATGAGCAGACTCACCAACGACTTGCATGCGATTAGACAATTTATGCAAATGGGCCTTATAAGCTTAATAGACGTTTTAGTATTAGGTGTTAGCACCATTGTGATGATGCTCTTACTAGATAGGATGCTGTTTTGGTATGCAGTTGTTCCTCTAATTGGTGTGACCATTTTCACTATTCTCTTTAGCCGGTATATTTTTGTTTTCTTCAAGAAAATTCAAGATACTTTTGGCTCTCTTACCGAGCGTGTCCAAGAGTTTCTTACTAATATTAGAGTGCTGCGTGCTTTTGGAAAAGGCCACAAAGCCATAGGTATTTTTGAATCAGTGAATGCTGATTACTACAAGTATTACTTAAGAGAAGTGCGTCTAGATGCTCTGTTTGGGCCCATAACAGGCCTTTTCGCAGGTATTTCCACGCTTTTGGTAATCTGGGTAGGCATTAGGGAACTTCAGGCGGGACGTCTGGAGTTAGGAACATTGGTTTCCTATGTTAACTACATTGGATTGCTGCTGTGGCCCATGATGGCGATTGGGTTTGGTTTGTCGAACCTGCAACGCGCCAATGCCTCTATGAAGAGGATAGAGGACATCATATTGGCGCCCAAGGAGGTTCCTTGTTTTGAACCCTGTCGCCATGTTGATAAATTTGAAAAGCTGGAAGTTAAAAACTTGCATTTTTCTTATGGTGATCGCAAAGTTCTTGAGAACGTGCATTTAGAGGTAAATGCTGGTGAGTTAATTGGTATTGCCGGTCCTATTGGTAGTGGAAAATCCACCCTTACAAAACTTCTCATAAGGGTGCTGGAGCCACCGGAAAATACGGTTTTCGTGAATGGCATAGACGTCAGGCACATACCGCTCAAGGAGCTCAGATCTTTGGTGACTTACGTACCTCAGAGTATTTACCTGTTCTCCATGACGGTTCGTGACAACCTAAAGTTTGGGAATCCGACAGCCACAGATGAGCAAATCTGGGAGGCCCTTGAGGTAGCTTGCTTGGCAGAGGATATTAGGCTGCTACCGCAAGGTCTGGACACCCTCATTGGTGAAAGAGGACTGACTTTGTCTGGTGGTCAAAAACAGCGCATGGCAATAGCGCGTGCCTTACTGGCTGACAGGCCTGTTCTCATGCTGGACGATGCTTTTTCTGCTCTAGATACGGTTACTGAGGAACAGTTGGTCAAGAATCTGGTGGACTATGCTCGTTTAAACAATAAGAGTGTAATCCTAGTTAGCCACAGAATTAGCGCTCTGCTACCCACGGACAGAGTTTACGTGCTAATAAGCGGTAGCACCAAAGAATTTGGTCCTCCTGCTGAGCTCATAAAACAACAGGGGTATCTGGCGCACCTTTATAGAATTCAAGTGCTGGAGGGGTTAGTCCATGGATGATGTTTTAGAACAAGAAGAACAGACGCGGCACCACAACGACAAGGAACTGTTAGCGTTTCTGTGGCCTTACATAAAACCACATTTGGCAGTTATAATTGTTACACTGCTAGCTACCCTCGGTTCGGCAATAAGTTCTGTACTCCAGCCTTATATCTTTAAAATCATCATTGACGATCACATAAAAGTTATGAACTTCAGCGGCTTAGGCAATCTACTGCTTATTTACTTCATACTGTTGTGCGCTTACTTTGCTTTCAGCTGGACTCAGATGTATCTTAGCAGTGTCTTTGGTCAGAAGATTACTTGGCAGCTTCGTGTGGATTTGATGAAATACCTCATGTCTTTGAAAGTAGATTTCTTCAGCAGAAATCCTGTGGGAAAGTTGGTAACGCGCGTAACTAATGACGTAGCAAATCTTAACGAAATGATAAGTGCCGGTTTCGTGTCTTTAATTGCAGACGTTTTTCTGTTGGTCAGCATCTTTATCATGATGCTGCTCATGAACTGGCGCCTTACTTTGGTGGTGCTCTTAGCTGTGGTACCTGTGGGCATCATGCTACAAGTATTGGGTTTTGCTCTTAGGCGCGTGTGGCGTGTTATTCGACGTGTGGTCTCTCGTATGAATGTCTATACTCAGGAAATGCTTTCGGGTTTTGTGGTAGTAAAGGCTTTTACCAGGGAGCCGCTGTGTGAAGAGGAATATGATGCCATAAACCAGGAACACTACAAATACCAGTTGCAAGCAGCTCGACTAAGAGTTTTCTTTTACCCCTCGGTGAGTTTTCTCAGAGAGCTCAGTCGTGCACTGGTTCTATTGTATGGTGGTTACCTCATCTCAAGGGGATTGGTTACTGTGGGCACACTGGTTTCTTTCTTCCAGCTCTTGCCTATGATGTTCGACCCCATTGCAGATTTTTCCGACAAGTTTACGCTTTTCCAAACAGCCTTCGCATCTCTAGAAAAGATCATGGACGTCATGGAAGTCAAGGAAGTGGAGTACAAAGGAAAAGACTATGCTGGACCACTCCATGGGGACGTTGCTTTCGATTCAGTGAGTTTTGCCTATGAGGAAGAACCTGTTCTTAAAGATGTTTCCTTTGATCTCGGGCAGGGACAAACGTTAGCCATTGTTGGGCCAACAGGTGCTGGCAAGTCTACCATTTTGAACTTACTTATTGGTTTCTATGATAACTATGATGGCAATGTTTTAGTGGACGATGTAGAACTAAGGGATTGGAATATCGATGAGTACCGTCATAATTTGGCTTTGGTTCTTCAGGAAGTGCAGCTTTTCCACGATACCATAAGGAACAATATAACGCTGTGGGATGATGCCACCGATGAGGAACTGAAAGAAATACTAAGAATAGTGAATGCTGACTTCGTTATGAACTTACCGGGCGGTTTGGACTACATGTTGGCTCCTGAAGGCGCCAACCTTTCTCAGGGCCAAAGGCAGCTTATAGCTTTTGCCAGGGCTCTGTACCACAAACCAAAGCTTCTTTTGCTAGATGAAGCGACTGCAAACATCGATACTGATACAGAACGTTTAATTCAGAACGCATTGCCGCGGCTAATGGCCGGGCGCACAACTGTGGTCATTGCTCACAGGCTGAGCACCATTCAAGAAGCTGATAAAATAATTGTAATTAACCATGGAAGGGTGATAGAATCGGGAACTCATCAAGAATTAATAGCGAAGAAAGGTTTTTACTATGAACTTTACACTACCCAGCTCATGGCGGGTACTGCAGGAGTGATGGAATGAATCTGTTAAACCAAATCTTGTTCTTTGTTTTGTTCATGTACTGTGTCATATTGCACGAAGTGGCTCACGGTTATGCAGCTCGGATCTCTGGTGATGATACTGCGTACTTGAGTGGGAGGCTCACTTTTAATCCTTTGGCACACATTGACCCTTTGGGAACAATTGTACTGCCACTTCTTCTTTACATTATGGGGTCTCCAGTGCTGTTTGGCTGGGCCAAACCGGTTCCCATAAATCTGTATAAGCTTGACTCAAAGGGACTTTTCCTGGTCAGCATTGCAGGTGTCTTTACCAATTTTGTACTGAGCTTGCTACTTTTGGTGCTTTACAAGTTTATTCCTTGGTCTGTTCTGCTGGAGTTGTCACTGATTAATTTCTGGCTCATGGCTTTTAACTTGATTCCTTTGCCACCCTTAGATGGTAGCAAGATTCTTCTTAGTTTCTTTTCCTTTGAGACAAGAGCAAAGGTAATGGCACTGGATCAGTATGGGTTTTTCATCATATTTGTTTTGCTTGCGCTAAATTTCTTCAACGGCTACTTCAACTTGGTCTTTAAAGCTTTCATGAGTATTGCGAACTTCATTTTGTGAGGTAACAGTGCACTTAACTGAAATACCATATGTGCGGGTATTGTGTGCTAAAAGCTGTACTTGTCTATTGACAAGTTTCGTGGCGATGTTATAATAATAATCAGTTGGTTCCGGAGTAGCTCAATCGGCAGAGCAGCGGACTGTTAATCCGTTGGTTGCAGGTTCGAGTCCTGCCTCCGGAGCCATTTTTGTTTGTGGTTTGGCAAAAATAAAAAAGAGCCCCAAAGGGACTTGAGGGCTCTTTTTGTTTAGGTATTATGCTGGGTGCGATCGGTCTATTCTCTCTTACCCAGTTCACGATCCAGCATAAACAAACCTGCTGGCTCATCCTTTATCATTTCAAGCTTCTTCACTATGCGATCAGCCTGAGCTTCCTCTTCTACTTGCTCCTTCACATACCACTGTAAGAACTCCATGGTACCGTAGTCTTTTGCTGACTGTGCAATTTCAAGTAGGCCGTAAATTGATTGCGTGATAAACTTTTCGTGGTCATAAGCGTCCTGAAAAGCTCTAAGAGGTGATTCCCATGTTTGCTGAGGCTTGTCAATGGCCATGAGTTCCACACGTCCTCCCCGTTCCACCACGTAGTCAAAAAGTTTCATAGCATGATTTAGTTCTTCCTGGGATTGAACTCTCATCCACCTGGCAAATCCTGAAAGGTTCTTGGATTCAAAATCCGCTGCCATGGACAAATACAAGTAGGCTGAGAAAAGTTCTTTGTTGATCTGTTCGTTCAATGCTTTTTCTACTGTTTCTGTAAGCATGTTGATCTGCCTCCCTTTAGCCTTGTTCTAAGGCTTTCACGATTTCTTCGTAAGGCGGTTCTTTGCCGGGGTCTTCGCTCACCCAAGCGTAGGTCACTTTACCATCTTCAACGATGAATACGGCTCTTTTGGCAGCCGTGTACTTGGGTACGCCTGCGAAATCTGTGTGAACTCCACCGTACTGCTTTGCTACTTCTCCACCAAAGTCAGACAGCAGAGGGAATTCAATGCCGTTGTGCTCTGCAAAAGCTTTATTCGCAAACGGAGTGTCGACGCTGATGCCAAGTACTGTCGCATTAAGTTCGTTAAACTTTGCCATCATGTCTCGGAACGTGCACATTTCCTTCGTGCATACGCCGGTAAACGCCCCAGGGTAAAAAGCCAGAACTACTTTACCCTTAAGTGATGACAATTTGACTTTCTGCAAATTATGGTCTACCAATTCGAAATCTGGTGCTGAACTTCCCACTGTTAGCATATTTTTATCACCTCTATTTAAAAGTTACCCAAAATCCTGCACACTTATTCTTTAGTATGCATGCGAAAATATGTTCTAAGACAGGAGGTGCTTCGTGCTTTATGAATGAGACTTTAGATGTAGTTCTTCAGTTTCAGCGCAATGAAATCACTGAAGCTCAGGTTTACGGCTTTTTGAGTAAGCTTGCAAAAGGCAAGAACAAAGAGGTTTTGAACCAGATCCGAAATGACGAGTTAAGGCATTATCAAATGTGGCGTGAAATAAGCGGTCAGGACGTAAGTATAAATTGGTGGAAGGTGTTTTACTACTCCATGCTTGCTCTCATTTTTGGCGTCACCTTTACCATCAAGCTCATGGAAAAAGGCGAGCAAAATGCCGAGCTTGCTTACAAAGGCATATCCACTCAATATGCTCAGGCAGAAGCCATTTACAAAGATGAAGAAAAGCATGAAGAAACTCTGTATGAGCTCATTGAGGAGGAGAAACTGTCTTATCTGGGTTCCATTGTTTTGGGCTTAAATGATGCTTTGGTGGAAATTACCGGCACATTGGCAGGACTAAGTTTTGCTTTAAGGGTTTCCAAAACTGTGGGCATAGCAGGGCTTATTACCGGGGTTGCTGCTTCTCTTTCCATGGCAGCTTCAGAGTACCTTTCTCAGGTGGCTGATAAAAAGCCCAATCCCATTAAAGCAGCTGTTTACACACTTATTGCCTATTTCGTTGTGGTATTGGCTCTTGTGCTTCCGTACTTCTTCATCGCTAACGCCGTTACTGCTTTCGCGGTAACGGTGGGCATTGGACTGCTTGTGGTAGTTTACTACGCTGCTTTTGCCTCTGTTATCCATGAGAAGTCTTTTGGAGGTACTTTCCTGCAAATGCTATTGGTCGTACTCGGAGTCTCTTTGATATCCTTTGGCATCGGGGAGATCGCACGACGGGTATTTGGTATTTCGGTTTAAAGAAGCAAGTAACTTGAAACGTTGCAGGATTACCAGCTATTTAAGTAGTACCAGTTGTCTTGAGGCAGTACGGGCTCGTGGTAGCGATCGTTGGTGTGGGCGTCAGTGAGTATTTCGATGGTGTCATTTCTGACTACTATCATGGTATGACCTTTGTCAGCCATCATAATGCCTCCTGCTCTTATCTCCCAGCTTTTCACTGAGCGAGCGACTTTCTTCTGCTGAAGCAAATAACGTCTCAAGCCTGAAGAGCTTGTCCATGCCCAGCCATTTGAGCTGTCTTTTAGCCGTTGCCATTTCCCGGGCTCTACAGGCAGTCCCGCGTAGTTCAAGGCTTGAGAAGCAAAGTCTGCACAATCCGTACTGCAAAGAAAATCATAGTAAGGCCACTGTTGGTTGTTCCACTTACTCTTGTCGTTGGCAATGGTAGTTCCCGGGCACATTGTGGTGGCATTACTGGTGTATTTATCGGCGTACTGCACAACTTTCCAGGGATCGTAGTACGTTTTTTTCATGGGCACGCTAGTTCCGTTCAAAACCCTCTGCATGCTCTGTTTACCCAGGTCGTACATGGTTTGAGCGGGTAGGGGTTTGAAGTCTTTAAGTTCTATTCGCTGGTACTGAGGCTGTTCCACCAACACCTTCAAGCTGTTTGAGTCAATGGTAAGTGATGCTGTTAAGGGTGCAGTCACGTACATGAATAGGTAGCTGTCATAGCTCTTACCAATGTACCTTGTGAGTTCATCATATGTTCTGTCCAGGTAAGTAACCACGTTTGTCACTTTTGATGCGGGAAGATCCTTATTTTTCTGTTTTATGAGTTGCACCTTCTGTTCCTCCGCTTGCGAGTACGGGTAAGTCTGCAACCCTAAAGCGCTCAAAGCTCCTCTGATAAAGGGTAACTCGTCCACGGTTTCGTACTTTAGTGTCTTGACAACCCTCATAAGCACTGTCGCCGTATAGACATTGTTCTTTGTGTTCTCGCTCACGAAGGTCAAAGAAACGTCGTCCACCTCGTAGAAAGTCTCATAGTTTCTCTTATATGTATCATTGACATATTGCTTCAGGGTGCCTCTTGGTGTCTGCACAATTGGCTGGTTTGACTGTGTTCCACCTCCTTCAGCTGTGCTACTATGCCAGACTGTGGTGTTGCCTGAAAGAGTGGCACTGCATCCAGATAGGACAAGTAAAGCCAAGCATAAAACAGCAACCATCTTGCTCTTCATAAATCCAGTTTATCATGTAAGGCAGATCAAAGCACTACCAAGAGCAAGCTGTTTTGATTGAATACACTTAAGCGTGCCAAGGTATATGTTTCATGATGGAGGTGAACTCTTACATGGTGAATTTTACGTTCCATACCCCTACGAAGGTTCTGTTTGGCGTTGGCAGGATAAAGGGAATTGGATCCGAAATTAAGAAATTCCAAGTGAGGAAAGTGTTGTTGGTTGCTGGTGGTGGATCCATTAAGAAGAATGGGGTTTACGATGCCGTCACTGAGTCACTCCGCGAGCACGGGGTCGAGTGGATCGAGCTTTGGGGCGTGGTTCCCAATCCAGTGCTCAGCAAGGTCATGGAAGGCATTTCTTTGGCTAAACAGAGTGGAGTGGACGGGGTACTGGCTGTGGGCGGTGGAAGTGTGATTGATACTGCAAAAGCCATCGCTTCAGGCGTCTACCTGCAGGATGTTTGGGCTTCCTTTTTGGGAAAAGAGAAGATCACGGAGGCTCTTCCCGTTTTTGTCGTGTTAACCATTTCTGCTACGGGGTCCGAGTCAAACGGTAACTTTGTCATCACGAACGAGGAAACCAAACAGAAGCTTGGTAATCATAGTCCTTTGGTTTATCCTAAAGTTAGCATCATCGACCCTTCAGTACAGCGCACACTTCCCTGGAACCAAACGGCTAACGGTGCTTCGGATGCGTTGGCTCACATCATGGAGAGCTACTTCAGTGGTGGTGGCAGTGAAACCACGCTTTACGTGGATGAGGCACTTAGTAAAGCCATCATTGATGCCACCGATAAGCTCATGCTCAATGAGGATGATTTGGAAGCCAGGGCAAACTTAGCTTGGGCAGCTACGCTGGCTTTGAACGGTGTAAGTGCTTCACAGCTCAAAGGTGACTGGGCAAGCCATGACATTGAACATGCCATAAGTGCTCTGCACCCTGACGTTGCACATGGCGCTGGTCTTGCTGTTGTATTTCCTGCCTGGATAACCTATGTCTGGAAAGAAAATGAACCCACTTTTAGGCGTTGGGCGAGAAACGTCTGGGACACTGATGACGTACTAACTGCAGTGGAAAGGCTGAAATCTACTTACAAAAGATGGGGTCTCCCCGTCACTCTAAGGGAATTAAACCTTAGCAAGGATGAAATCCCAGCCATTGCACAAAACGCTACTCAGCTGGGTGAGGTGGGGACTGTAAAGGAGCTCAACCAGGAGGATGTGGAGAAGATTCTGGACTTAGCTTACTAACTTTTAGGAGTCACACTGGAACCACGCGTGCGCGAATGCCACCTAAAAGTTGGCTGAGCGGTGTGCTTATCACGGGCGATAGCGTAATATGGTATTCAAAAGTGCCGTACAAGGGAGGAAAAGCGTTTAGAATATAACTATACGGATATGAAAGACAAAGAACTTACGCCCATGGCTGCTCAGTACTGGGAACTGAAGCAGGAAGTGGGTAACGACATACTTTTAGCCTTCCGCTTGGGTGATTTTTATGAATTTTTTTACGACGATGCTGTGAAAGCGTCAGAGGTGTTGCAGATCGTACTAACTTCCAGGGAGTTTGGGAAGGGCAACAGGGTGCCCATGTGCGGTGTTCCTCACCATGCTTTTGAATCCTATGTAAGTAGGTTGGTGAGTGAAGGTTTCAAAGTAGCTGTATGCGAGCAGATGGAAGATCCCAGAAAAGCTAAGGGATTGGTAAAGCGGGACATCATAAGGATTTATACGCCCAGCACGTTTGTGGAAGGAACTCAGGAGCATGTGTGGTTAGCCATACTCCGTGTAAAGCATCAAATGTTCGAGCTGTTGTTCTTGGATGTCAGCACTGGTGACTTCATGTTGGAGAAAATACCCGTCACTGAAGGCACAACCGCAGTGGAAGACTTCTTTTATACGTTTACCCCGAGGGAGCTCCTGGTACCAAATACGTCAGCTGATAACCCACTAATCAAAAAACTACTGGAAAAGCTCTACAGCTTGGTGGTCACCGTGGTAGATGATGCTCCCAGCTTGGAAGAGATCGGTAAACGCTACCTGATGCAGCTAAAAGCCAGTACGGAACTGCATCTGAGAAGCCAAGAGCAGGAGCACATGCAAATTCCACCTGAAGCGGTTAGGGCGTTGGAGCTTGTTTACAATCCTGTGACTAACTCTAAAAAAGGCTCTCTTCTGGAGTTACTTGACAACACTTTCACAGCTATGGGGCACAGGGAACTCTACAGGCGTCTCATAGCACCTTGGTCAAATATTGATGAAATCAATAGCCACTTAAACTTAGTTGAGTTTTTTGTCATGCATCCTTCGGTTTTGGAGGATGTGCGTATGAAGCTCAAAGGGATTGCGGATCTTGAAAGAACTTGCAGTGTGATTCAGGAAGGCAACAATGTCAAGGTGAAACACCTTTTGGACATAAAGGAAGGTTTGCGGCGTTATGAACAGTTTCTTTCTTCTGAGGTGGTAAGCCTGGTAAACAAACCTGCCCCTGATGTGACTGACGTACTTAAGCTGCTTGATGAAAGCCTTACGGGAGTGGATGCAGAAGTAGGTTCAGGTGACGTTATCAAGGCTGATTGGGACGAAGACTTCAGGGAATTGCTTTCGTTTGCCAGGGAAAGCCAAAAGTGGTTAGCTGAGTTTGAAAACAGTGAAAAGGAGACCACAGGCATAAAGAATCTGAAGGTGGGATACAACGACACCTTTGGCTACTACATTGAGGTTCCCAAATCCAGAGCCAAAGACGTGCCACCTTATTACATGAAAAGACAAACTTTGGTAAACGCTGAGCGTTTTGTGACTAAGGAACTGTTGGAATTTGAATCTCGGGTGCAGGATGCTTACGGCCGCATTGAAGAAAAAGAGAAAGAACTCTTTTCCTTTTTAGTATCAAAGCTGGCTGAAAATGTTTCAGTTCTGCGCAGTGTAGCTGAGTGGCTGGCTTATTTGGACGTGGCAACATCACTAAGCCTGACAGCAAGAAAAATGGGCTGGACAAGGCCTAAAGTCGTGCCTCAGAGAACACTCAAGATTAAAAATGGTAAACATCCCGTGGTGGAGTGGTACAGTGACGCTCCTTTTGTGCCGAATAGTTTGGAGCTGGATGACAACGTGCGTACGGCTTTGGTAACTGGGCCTAACATGGCTGGAAAGTCAACTTTCCTGAGGCAAACCGCCATCATCGTACTACTAGCCCACATGGGAAGTTTCGTCCCTGCTGAGGAAGCAGTTGTGCCTCTGACTAAGAAAATATTCGCTCGTATGGGCGCTGCTGATGAGATCATCTACGGACGCAGCACGTTCATGGTGGAGATGACGCAAATAGCGCGTATTTTACGTGAAAGTGATGAGTACTCTTTGGTGGTCATGGATGAAGTGGGGAGAGGTACTGCTGTGGCTGATGGGTTAGCCATTGCCTGGGCTGTCATCAAGGAACTCTCCATGAGAAAGCGTAAGCCTTTTGCGCTTATTTCCACTCACTACCCAGAAATAGCAGAGCTTTCTGCTGATCTCCCGGTGCTCTTCTTGGCTGCACAAGTAGCTGAGACTGAAGAAGGGCTCACCTTTCTTTACAGAATCGAACAAGGTGTGTCTGATAAAGCCTATGGGTTGGAGGTAGCGGCTTTGGCTGGTGTGCCTCCCCACGTACTAAGCGAAGCCAGTAAGGTGTTTCAAAAACTAAGTAGTCAGGAGTTATTCCAGAAACCGGAGGCAAAACAGATGAGGTTGTTTGAATAATGATAAAAGAACTACCACTGGAAGTCAGATCTAAAATTGCAGCCGGAGAAGTCATAGAACGTCCAGTGTCTGTGGTCAAGGAACTGGTGGAAAATGCCCTGGATGCAGGTGCTACTGACATAAGGGTTTCAGTCATAAATGGTGGCTTGGACGAAATTGTGATCAGTGATAACGGTTGCGGCATTCCCTTCGTAGAATTGCCCTTAGCTATGCAGCGTTTTACTACGAGCAAGATTGGATCCGTGGAGGATTTAGACAGTATTTATACACTGGGATTCCGTGGTGAGGCTTTAGCTAGTATCGCTGACGTGGCTGATTTGACCATTTTCAGCTCCGATGGTGAAACCTCAGGTGAGATTCAAGTGAGGGGTGGCGAGCTTGTTCTGTGTAAGCCCGTAGCATCACCGAAAGGTACTCGGGTCATCGTACGGGATCTATTTTTCAATCTGCCAGGCCGGAGGAAATTTCTCCGCGCTGCCTCCACCGAGTTTTCTCACATTCAGAAATTCCTTCAGTCCATGGCACTCATCTATCCCAACGTGCAGTGGACGTTTACTAGTGAGAAAGGTGTCGTTTGGCATCTCCCCTCAGAGCTGCCCGCTGAGGAACGGTTCTACAGTTTGTTTGGGCAAAAAGCGCAGTTCCATGCTTTTTCAACTCCCCAGGGGGACCTGGACATTTACTTAAATCCCAACGTGGTGGGTGAGCTTGTCTTATCAGTAAATGGTCGGCTAATAAAAGGTTCCGCCTACTTCCAAGTGCTTCGCATACTACGAGACATGTGGGAAGGAGGCGCGAACTTGCCTGTCATGGTTCTTCGACTCAAGGTGGAACCCGATCAGGTGGACGTTAACGTGCATCCTCAAAAATTGGATATAAGGTTTAAGTCTCAGGGGTGGCTCAGGGAAACCTTGCAAAAGCTCATGATGCAAATCAGGACTCGACATATTGGCATGGACATGGACATGGTTCCCGGCTATGGTGGCGAAATGTCAAGTTCAAACTCCGAGCTGTGGGCTGGTAGTTCTACTGATTCAAGTCTCCTACTGGGTGAGCAGGTGCGAGAAAACTATGCATTGTTTCCCGAAAAAGTGTCACAGAACCAGGTGGAGGGTGGCATTTACTCGAAGGGGCTGGAGATTAAGGACTATCTGTATGACACGTACATTCTTGTAAAAAGAGATGGTGTTTATGAACTCTGGGATCAGCATGCTGTGAATGAAAAGATTAATTACTGGAGACTCTCCAATCTGTATGGAGTACAGTTCTTGTTGGAGCCCTTGTTCTGTAGTTTGGATGAAGAGACGGCACAGGCTTTAGCAGATATGGGTTTCGAACTGCAGCAGGTTAGGGGAGGCTTTCTCATTAAGGCTGTACCCTCTCTGCTCCTACTTAGCCGTTCTTTGGACATTATCATCAATGATCTGCAGAGCTTAAGGGGCAACGTTGAGAAGGCAAGAGCAGACCTAGCTTGTAAATCAGCTGTGAAAGCAGGGCAAAAGCTTTCGCCCATGGAAATAGAAGCACTGGTCTCGGAGGGATTGAAAGTGCTTGATGTTAGCTATGATCCCCATGGCAGGCCAGCGGTGGTTAGGCTGGATCAGTATTTGGTGGAGAGGTTGTTTAACAGATGAAAGCAATCATTGCTTATCTGATTCATGACCGCATGGACAATGCTTTCCTGGAGTACGATATTCAAGAAATAAAGGAACTTGCGCATGTTATCGGTTATGACGTTGAGACAGTGGTGGTTCAGAAAAGAGAGCCCGATGTTAAGTACTTCATGGGAGAGGGCAAGGTAAGGGAACTATCAACCTTGGTTAAAGATTTTGGGATTGAGGTGGTCATTTTTAACGAAGAGCTCTCGCCAAGGCAAGTAAGAGCTTTGGAATTAGCACTTGAGCCAGCTGAGGTGTGGGACAGAACCCAAGTAATTCTGGAAATCTTCCGAAGGCGTGCCGTGACCAAGGAAAGCAAGCTTCAGGTGGAGCTAGCCAGACTAAACTATCTGTATCCCAGGATTTATGGGTTGGGTGGAGTTATGTCCCGGTTGGGCGGAGGCATTGGCACTCGAGGTCCTGGCGAAACCAAGCTGGAAATCTTGAAGCGTGTGATCCGGGAACGCATCAGAAAACTTGAAAAGGAACTCAAAGAAGCCGAAGCTCGTAGACAGACAACGAGCAAAAAGAGAGCTCGTAATGCTTTGGAAGTGTCCATTGTAGGTTACACTAATGCTGGCAAATCTACTTTGCTTAATGCTCTTTCCAAGACGTCCAAACCCAGTTACGCTGACGACAAGGTTTTTGCCACCCTGGACACCAGACACAGACGTGTTCTTGATCTGGAAGGAAAACCAGTCATTCTGGTAGACACAGTTGGTTTTGTGAACTTCATGCCAGAAAAAGTATTGGATGCTTTTAAGTCCACTTTGGAGGTTATACGGGATAGTGATCTCATACTCCATGTAATTGATCTCAGTAGTCCCATCATGGATGAACAGGAAAGAACCGTTGTGCGCATTCTTGAAGAATTGGGCGCAGGTGACCGGCCCGTAATTAGGGTTTACAACAAGTTAGATCTTTACCATGGTCCAGTACTTCATGATGGCATTTCCATTTCAGCGCTAAATGGTATTAACCTGGACAAACTAAAGCAAGCACTAGTTTCGGCATTGCTTGCAGCGGATAACGACGTTGTCTATTGATATTGAGTTGGCTGAAGTGCGTTAAACAGTGCCCCGTAAAACGGCATTCACAGCCAAGGCGTACTTGAGCCTCGTTTTGACAATTTCACAGGTTAAAGCATTTTGCCCCCATATGTTTCCGGTGGTGAAGAAGCTGTCTGCGTGACAGCCTCCGCCGCACAAAGCTCTTGCCCAACAACCATGGCAGTGTTTCTTGTTGAGTGCATGGGCTTTAACAAAATCAATGTGTGGTTCTACATGCTTTAGCTCCACATTTCCCATTTTATATGGCTGGACGTTGTCAAATTGGTGGCAAGGAAAGATATCTCCTCGTGGATTCACTGCCAAGAATTCAACGCCAGCACCACATCCAGTAAAACGTCTCACCACTGAAGGTGGGTTCAGGGGATTAAGTTCAAAGTGGTAAAAGTAAAATCTGCTTTCCTTCCCTTCCTTCGCTTGCCTTAAATAGAAGGCCGCTAATGCCTCATATTCCTGCTCAATAATGGGTAAATCCGCCCATGTTATGCTCCATGGCAGCCCTTCACCTATCACTGGTTCCATGGAAATAGTTTTAAAGCCTTGATCCACCAAGAACATGACCGACTTTGAAAAACTCAGCGTTTCATGGGTAAATGTGCCGCGGACATAGTAGTTCTTTCCCTGACGACGGCGCTCCACTTCTCTGAAGACATCAAGTATCCTGTCGTAGGTGCCATTTCCAGCTCTGTCTACTCTAAACTTGTCATGGACTTCCTTAGGGCCATCCAGGGATAATGTCAGATTGACATTGTAGTGATCAAGTACATCCAATTTGTCCGCAGTGAGCAGTAGCCCGTTGGTGGTTAAAGAGAACCTTACTTTTTTGTTCTTTTTGATGGCTTTTTCCGTTGCATATGCCAGCGTTTGTTCCACCATGTTCCACGCAATAAGCGGTTCACCACCAAAGAAATCAATGTCTGCCCATGGAGAGGGACTTTCCATGAGTAGATCCACAGCGTTCTTTGCCACATCAAAATTCATCACAGCTTGCTCTCCGCCATAATCGCCCTGCTGAGCGAAGCAGTATTTGCAAGCCATATTACAGGTGTGAGTCACATTCAGACATAGAGCGCTAAGGTAACGGGGCTTTTCTTCAAGCTGGTTTCGAAGCCACTCCAAGTTGGGTTCCTCGGGTAACTCTGCTTTGAGCTCTTCAGGGCAGGTACCACTCTGCACTTCAGAAAAAACATCCTTGTCAACTTCAAAAAAAGAGCCCGTTTCTTCGTGAACAACGAAGAAACGGCCCAGAAGAGAAAAAGGGTAGAGGCTCACTGCTCAGGTTCGAAGGTTACGTTACTTACCGTTGCTGACGTCTTGCAAGCTGTTTGGCATGCGCCCTTAAAATCTTCGTCCTTTTGTAGCTCGTTCCTTATGATAACTTTGACCATCGTTTGTTTTGCACCTCCTTGGGAACCAATGTTCTTACATATACACATATACATGTGTGTGGAAAACCCACACTTTTATTTTAACATCATAGAAGCCAGGAAAAATACTTGCCCAAGAAACGTTCTGCTTTTTTCTTATAGAGATCCTTGGTGAACTCCGCTGACGTTAATAGGGCTTTTTGTACGAAGTGCTTCTCTTCACGCAGGTCTTTTTGTGCGTTGAGTATGGCATCAGCTGCTCTTTTCCCGCTGCTGCCATCACGCACGGCAAACCATTCTTCTGCCACTGCTTTACGTTTCTCAAAGTATGGGTCCTTCTCCAGTGCTTGTAGGACATAATCCATGAGTAACGTTTGATCACTGGTGTGCAGTGCGTAATTACGTATAACATGTTCTAAACTACTTGGGGTGGTGCTGGGAAATGTTTCTGCTCCGGGTATGTCTGCTAGTACCAAAGGTTTTCCTGCCAAAACAGCATCAAAGATGGCTCCCGAGTAATCAGAAACTACCACATCTGCGGAAGCCAGGAGAGGCAATATGTCAACATCGCCTCCCAGTATTTCCAGTTTTGAGAACACCTTCTTTAGCTCTGTGGCATTGGTTCCATGATGGGTTTTAAGAATCACATTGAAGTTTTCTGCCATTTTGCTTAGAACAGGCAAAACCCAAGATAAAGTTGACAAGTCATCATAGGTTGGCAAATACAATATGGTTTTCTTATCTTGGCTTACCGGATATGGTTCAACTTTGCCATTGAACCAATCATCGAATTTCGGGTTGCCCACCTTCACTGTGGGCCCGTAAAAAGACAGAATGTTTCCGTCGTAGCTGCCATAAACCAGAAACTCGTCAAAAAACATGTTCCACCAACCATAGTTCCACGTGGCTTTGCTCAAGCCATATACCATGCGTACGAACACTTTATCCCGGTTTTCCCTGTAAACCAGAGGCATGAGAAAAGGGCAAACCAGCACGTCAAAGTCTTTTATAACCTGCGGGCTTTCCACGCCGTCGAAAGCGTCTTTGTCTTTGAAGAATTCCCGTGCAGATTTGTATTGCCTGGGATTCGACTCCACCAAAATGTATTTGCTGTCAACCAAATGTTTCTTAACCGGTTCAAATAAGTAGAAGTGGAAGGGTGTGGTGCAGAGAAACCCTATCTGCATATCAGAGTAAACCGAAATGCCTTTGTCAGCCGTTTCCAGCGGTTCGGGTTTAATCCCGCTCTCCATAGCCATTCCAGATGCAGTGTTCTCATCCATTTTGGTGCTCTCTTTTTTATTCCTGCCCATACATCAAAACTACCACCAATTCCCAATGCCAATTTTACTCCAAGTTCCTCCTTGTGCCTATAAATAAACAAATCCTGCTTTGGAGCACCTGTGGCAACCAACAAAACATCTGCACCACTTTTTCGGATTTTTTCCAAAGCCTGTTCTTCACTTGAATAACCGTGTTGTATGCCGGCCACGTTAAAGTGGTAGCGTTTTGCTAAATTGTCCACCGCTTTTTGAGCCACTCCTGGTTGAGCCCCATAAAAAAAGAACGACAAATTCTCACCCTTGGATAAAAGGTATTCTGCCAGTTCAATACCGGGTTGCCTTTGCAGAGTGTATCCCTTTCTTTTAGCTGCCAAGACAATACCCATACCATCGGGAATAACAAATGCGGCATCAAACAGAGCTTTGTGGAGATCCTTATTGTGCCAGCTATCATAAGCAATTTCAGGGTTTAACGTGATTACTTGTTTAACTGCGTATACCGAGGCATCAGCTTGTATACTATCGTATATTTCAGAAAAGTCGACCTTATCGACCCGAATACCGCAGAAGAAAAAGCTTTTCATTGTATATAATTTTAACATCGGAATAAACTTTGTCACATTGAGTCCGTAGTAACAACACAGGAGGTGTTCACATGAAGAAGAAAGTCATTATTATGGGGGCTGCTGGACGCGATTTTCACAACTTTAACGTGTTTTTCAGGGACAACGACGAATACGAGGTAGTCGCTTTCACAGCTACTCAGATTCCTAACATTGAAGGTAGGAAGTATCCCACGGAGTTAGCAGGTTCTCTTTATCCAAACGGTATTGACATTTACCCGGAATCCCAGCTTGATGAGCTCATTAAGAAGTTTGATGTGGACTTAGTCGTTTTCAGTTATTCAGACGTGCCTCACGAATACGTGATGCACAGAGCTTCTCAAGCCATGGTTGCTGGCGCTTCTTTCATGCTGCTGGGACCTAAGCAGACCATGGTCGAGTCCAGCAAGCCTGTTATTGCTGTATGCGCTAGCAGGACCGGATCTGGAAAGAGTCAGACCACACGTCGCGTGGTGGAAATACTCAGAGAAATCGGCAAGAAGGTAGTCGTGGTAAGACACCCCATGCCCTACGGTGACTTAGTAGCTCAAAAGGTACAGCGTTTTGCCACCTACGATGATCTGGACTACCACAAGTGCACCATTGAAGAGCGTGAAGAGTACGAGCCACACATTGATCGTGGTGCAGTGGTTTATGCGGGCGTGGATTACGAAGCCATACTCAGACAGGCTGAGCAAGAAGCAGACGTGGTCATTTGGGATGGCGGTAACAACGATTTTCCATTCTACAAACCCGATCTCATGATTACCGTTGTTGACCCGCACAGGCCTGGTCATGAAATCACCTATCATCCAGGTGAAGTGAATGTGCGCATGGCTGATGTGGTTGTCATAAACAAAGAGGACACTGCGAGCTTTGAGGATATTGAAGAAGTCAGGGAAAACGTCCGCCAAGTGAATCCAAAGGCCATTTTCATTGATGCAGCTTCTCCACTCTTTGTGCAAGACATCTCCAACATTGCAAATAAGCGTGTCGTTGTCGTAGAAGATGGTCCCACTCTGACCCACGGCGGCATGTCTTATGGAGCCGGTTACATTGCTGCCATAAAGTACGGAGCGGCTGAGATTGTCTCTCCGAAGCCTTATGCAGTTGGAACCATCGCTGAGACCTATGAAAAGTATGGACAAGTAGAAGAGGTACTTCCAGCCATGGGCTACAGTGAGCAGCAGATTAAGGACCTCGAGGAGACCCTCAACCGAGTTCCTGCTGATGTTATCGTGTCTGGAACTCCTATCAACATAAGCAGATTGGTCAAAGTTAATAAGCCCATAGTACGCGTCATGTATGAACTTGAAGAAATTGGGAAACCCACACTTAAAGACGTCATCATGGAGAAGATGAGGTGGTAATGTGTCTGTAAAGCTGAAAGGTAGAGACCTGCTCTCCATTGCTGATCTCACCGAGGAAGAGTTTTGGGAGCTTCTGGAATTCGCAAAACTGCTTAAGTTGGAGACCTTAGCAGGGAAGAGGCATGAGTACTTGAAGGGCAAGACCCTTGCCATGATATTTCAGAAGCCTTCCACGAGGACTCGTGTGGCTTTTGAAGTGGGTATGTACCAGTTGGGTGGCTACGCACTTTATCTGTCCTCCAACGACATGCAGCTAAGGCGCGGTGAAACCATTGCTGACACAGCTCGTGTCCTAAGCCGATTCGTGGATGGCATCATGGCAAGAGTGTTTGATCACCAGGACGCAGTGGACCTGGCGAAATACGCTAACGTACCAGTCATCAACGGCTTATCCGATGAAGAGCACCCCAGCCAAGTATTGGCAGATTTCTTAACAATTTGGGAGAAATTCGGCACACTCAAAGGTCTGAAGTTGGCATATGTGGGTGACGGCAACAATGTTGCTCATTCGCTACTGCTCGCTGCAGGCTTAGTGGGTATGGACATCGCAGTTGCTACTCCAGAAGGTTACGAGCCTAAGCCTTTCTATGTGGAAAAAGCAAAGGAGTTAGCTGCAAAACATGGAAGCTCTGTTCAAGTACTAAGAGATCCTGAGGAAGCGGTTACTGGAGCTAACGCTGTTTACACCGACGTTTGGGCTTCCATGGGCCAAGAAGCAGAGCACGAGGAACGCCTTAGGATATTCAAACCATATCAGGTCAATCCAAGCCTGATGAGCCATGCGGACAAACATGCCATATTCCTTCACTGCTTGCCTGCTCACCGCGGCGAAGAAGTAGTTGATGAAGTGGCTGATAGTCCACAATCTGCCATCTTTGATGAGGCAGAGAACAGGCTTCACGCACATAAAGCCATTTTGGCCATGTTAATGGGAGATTAGCTCACATGAAGGTAGTTCTTGCCTTGGGTGGAAACGCTCTTCAACTTCCAGATGGGCCAGATGGCATTGAGGGGCAGCAGTACGCAGCTGAGCGTACTGCTGCTCAGCTTTTACGGCTGGTAACGGACAAGAGCATAAACCTGGCCATAACGCATGGCAATGGGCCACAAGTGGGTACAGAGCTTCTGCGTCATGATAAAGCCAAGGACGTGGTTACGCCTTTTCCTCTGGACGTCTTGGATGCTACGACTGAAGGTTACATTGGCTATGTTTTACAGAACGCTTTTCGCAATGCGGTAACGTTGGCAAAAGAGAAGAGAAGCTTTGTTTCCTTAGTAACACAGGTAGTGGTTGACAAAGACGATCCCGCCTTTAATAATCCCAGCAAGTTCGTAGGCCCTATTTACGATTACGAGACTGCTATGCGGCTTCAAGCTGAAAAAGGTTGGGTGTTCAAGGAAGATAAGGGCAGAGGATACAGGCGTGTGGTACCATCTCCCATGCCCCGCAGAATCGTTGAGCTGGACTCCATCAAGGTTTTGATGGAAGCAGGCATCGTGCCCATCACAGTGGGTGGCGGTGGCATACCCGTTGTGGAACAAGAGGGAATTTTACGGGGAGTGGAAGCTGTTATCGACAAGGACCTTGCTTCTTCTCTTTTAGCAGTGGAGCTAAAAGCAGAACTCTTTGTCATACTGACTCAGGTCGATAAGGTTTACATTAACTACAAGAGTGATCGTCAGCAGTCCATTGAAAGGGCTAACCTTGATTACTTAAGAGAGCTTTATGATGAAGGCCATTTTCCTGCTGGATCCATGGGGCCCAAGATTCTTGCCGCCATTAAGTACTTAGAAAATGTCGATGGACAGGTGGCAATTGGGTCGTTGGAGGAAGCGGAAGCCGTAGTAAGGGGTGTAGCTGGTACAATAATTTACCGATGATGAACACTTTCTTACCGAGTGTGGGAACAATTCTGGGTGCCGTCATCGATGTGGCTTTGGTGACGGCATTATTGTATTGGCTTTTGTCCAGCATTTACGGGACCAGGGGCTATCATTTGGCACGTGGTCTTCTGATCATATTAGCCAGTTTGGCTGTTCTAAGTTGGCTGGGTAAACTGTTTTCATCTTTGCAGCTAACCACTTGGCTGTTCAAGAACGTTGCTACCATGATGATCTTTGCCATTCCTGTGATCTTTCAGCCAGAACTAAGGCGGGCTCTGGAAGAATTCAGCTTGGATCCGTTTAAGAATGTGTTCAAGCCTGTTGCCGAATACGACATAAAGCGTGTCATTAGTGAAGTGGTCAGGGCAGTAGAGCTTCTGTCAGCAAATCGCACAGGTGCCTTGATTGTTTTTGAGGGCAAAGTGGGTCTTAAGGACATCATAGAGCAATCGGGAACTATTTTAAATGCACAGGTTTCGGCAGATTTGCTTCTGTCCATATTTAATACCAGAAGTCCACTTCATGATGGTGCTGTGGTCGTAAAAGAAGACCGCATTGTGGCTGCACGTGTCATACTGCCTCTTGCTGATAGGCGCGATGATCGTATTGGAACACGACACCGAGCAGCCATCGGCATAACTGAGGAAACTGATGCAGTGGCGTTGGTAGTCTCTGAAGAAACTGGTATTATAAGCTTTGCCTATAAGGGTCACCTGACCAGGTATGTGGAGCTGAAAGACCTGCCTTTCATATTAGAATCTTTCATATCTTCGGGTGGAAACCATGGAAAACAACAGCAGGAGAAAATTTAAGTTTTCTGATAAGACAAAGTTACTGTTACTTTCTTTTCTCATTGCCTTGGGATTGTGGTCGTCAGTGGCTGCAGGAAGCTTGCCTGTGCGTGTCAGTGAACAGGTGGAGGTTCTGCAGGTTAATGGCCAAGCCAATTGGTACTACGAGGTCACACCAGCGGTGGTTGAAGTCACTTACGAAGTACCGCTCATAGGTCAGAAGGAAGCACCTGTGGTGTTTGTGCGTCTCGATCAGGCGAAATGGGGAGATCAGGAACTTACTTTGCAAGCTTTTGCCCCCATATCTGGCAGAGTGATTTCCATAAATCCAAGCAAGGTGAAAGTCCACGTGGAACCCATTGTCAGCAAGCTCATGCCGGTGAACTTACTCAACATGAAAGTGGAGCCAGGGCAGGTCATTGTCACAGGTCCTGAGACAGCTGTGGCAAAGGTGGCTGACATAAAAACTGAAAGCCCTGTTTCTGGTGCTGAAGTCATGCAGTTAAAAGCCGTTGCCGTGGATAAATCAGGTAACGTGGTGGAGAACGTTAAAATAAGTCCTGACTTACTTACTGTGACAATTCAGCAGGCGAAAGATATCGTAACCATGCAGGTTGCCGTGCTTCCGCAGTTTGATGTACCACCAAACGTTTTTCTTAAGAGTTATTCTGTGAGACCACGGGTAGTTACCGTGCAGGGTACAGCCAGTGCTTTGCAGTCTGTGGCTTTCATTCAGACTTCACGCGTGACGGTGGGTGCTGGCAGTGGTTCAGCAAAAGCATCTCTTCAGCTGCCAGACGGTGTTGAGCTACTGGAGGGTGAAAGCCAGTGGGTAACAGTGTCTTACTCTGCGGAGCGCATGGTGTCAGGCGAATTCATATTGGAAGGTGGCGTTTACAGATTTCTGTGTCCGGAATCCGTACAACTAACAGCTTCTGACATTGTGGTGACTGCCACCGGCGTTGACTACCCTCCGACTTGCATATTCCTGGGAAAAGGAGGCAACTTCTGATGCCAAATATGTTTGGAACTGACGGAATTCGTGGTCGCTCCAATAAGGAGATGACGGCTCAGCTGGCTTACAAGCTGGGGAAAGCCATTGCGATTTTGCTAAACGAAGCAACGGTGAAGAGAAGCAGACCACTGGTTGGCGTGGCACAAGATACGCGAACGTCCAGCAACATGCTTTTTGCGGCTCTAAGTTCAGGCTTGATGGCTTATGGTGCTGATGTGCTTTATTTTGGTGTACTTCCCACTCCTGGTTTATCCATGTTGACGCGCCGGTTTGGAGCAGATGCCTCGGTCATGGTATCGGCTTCCCACAATCCCATGGAGGACAACGGGCTAAAGGTGCTCAATAGCTTGGGTTTGAAAATGCAGGAACCGGAAGAAGAATTACTTGAACGACTCATGGAAAGCGATCATGAGCCCGTTTCTTGGGACCGCATTGGTCAGCTTCATTACGTCTCAAATAGCACAGAGCTTTACGGCGATGAGATCTTGGAAAAAACCCATTTGATGCTGGATCAGGTGCCTATTGTGGTGGACGTAGCTCACGGTGCCACCTATGGTGCTGCTCCCTATGTTCTTCAAAAAGCCGGAGCGCGGGTTCACACGCTCTTTGCAACTCCTGATGGCTACTGGATTAACCATGGTTGTGGAGCCACTAATTTAGGACCCCTCACGGAAGTTGTGAAAACCATGGGTGTGCCCTTGGGCTTCGCTTTTGACGGTGACGGCGATAGAGTCATGGCAGTGACTAGTAGTGGCCGAGTCTTGGATGGTGATGACCTCATGGCTATCATTGTTAAGTATCTTCTAGGAAAAGGGCTCTGGGATCCAAAGTTGGTAGTTGGAACGCTCATGACCAATAGTGGTTTCGAAGAATTTCTCAATAACATGGGTGGGGAGCTTGTCAGAACTAATGTGGGTGACAAATATGTTTCCGATTGTATGCGAGAAAACGGTGCCTTATTGGGTGGCGAACCTTCCGGCCATGTGATCTACACACCAGTGAATTTGACCGGCGACGGCATTGGCATCATGGCAACGGTTCTAAGTATTCTTTACCAAACGGGGGAGTCACCCGAAGAGCTTCTGAAGGACGTTCAAAAGAAAACTCAAAAAACGGTTAACGTGCCTTTGGGACAGCGGGTAAACGGTTCCAGCTTTGACCTTGCGCAGTTCCCTGAACTGCAGGAAGTGGTTCAGGACTTCAGCCAACAGGGCATGAGGATTGTGCTACGACCTTCTGGCACGGAACCACTTCTTAGGGTCACCATTGAAGGTGACGACGAGCAAGTAGCACAGGCTCTTGATACCATTGTGCCACTTGTGGAACGTATTTTTAAAGGGTGATTAGAACATGTGCGGAATAGTGGGTTATGTGGGTCCGAAGAACGCCTACGACGTGGTCATTGAATCACTTAAAAAGCTGGAATACAGAGGATACGACAGCAGTGGCGTGGCACTAAAAACTGATAAAGGTATTTTCATTGCGAAGAAGAAAGGACGCATATCCGAACTGGAAAAGGACTTTCCTGCTGTTCCTCAGTCCAACATGGGCATTGCTCACACTCGGTGGGCAACTCATGGTGCTCCAAAGGACGAAAATGCGCATCCTCACACCGATTGCACGGGGACCATAGCCGTGGTGCACAACGGCATCATCGAGAATTACAGAGAACTGAAAGCGTATTTAGCTGAAAGAGGGCATAAGTTCTCCTCTGAAACCGACACAGAGGTGGCGGCGCACCTTTTAGAGGAGTTTTACGATGGTGACCTTTTCTCCACGCTGCTGAAGATTCTGCCACTGCTTAAAGGTGCGTTCGCTCTTGCCATTATTAGTCAAAAAGAGGATCGCATTTTGGCTGTGAGACAGGATTCTCCGCTGGTGCTCGGGTTGAGTCGTGGTGAAAATTTCTTGGCTTCTGACATACCAGCATTGCTTTCTCATACCCGGGAATTCGTCATAATGGAGAACGGTCAAATTGCTGACATCCGTGCCCAGCAAGTGGAACTTTACGATTTCGAGGGCAATGCCATTCCAATAAAAATTACCAAGGTGGATTGGGACGAGAAACAAGCAGAAAAAGGCGGTTATGACCACTTCATGATAAAAGAGATCATGGAACAAGACGAAGCCATAAGAAGCACCCTTTTAGGGCGCGTGGATCATGGAAAAGTTAAGCTCGAAGAACTTGAACCGCTTCGTGATAAGCTGCTGCAGGCGGAGCGAATCCACATCACAGCTTGTGGGACGGCTTACCATGCTGGCATGGTTGGGGCATACCTACTAAGGCACATTGCTGGTTTGGACGTGGAAATTGAAGTGGCAAGTGAATTCAGGTACGCAAAACATCATTGGCGTGAAAACTCCGTGGGGTTGGTTATTAGTCAGTCGGGTGAGACTGCTGACACACTGCAAGCTCTTAGAATGATGAAAGCCAATGATATTCCTGTCATTGCCGTGGTAAACGTGGTGGGGAGTTCCGTTTACCGAGAAGCAGATGCATCACTGCTAACACAGGCTGGACCAGAGATTGCAGTGGCTTCCACTAAAGCTTACAGCACCCAGTTGGTGGTCTTGTATTTGTTTGCTCTGTACATGGCGAAGTTAAGAGGGCTATTAACCGAGGAAGAAGAAGAGAGCATTTTGAAAGAGCTTTGGAGCATGCCTGATAAGGTGAAGCAAGTGCTGAGTGGGGCAGAAAGCATCAGGAGAATAGCACAAGATACCTACAATGCTAAGGACATCTTCTTCATTGGGAGGCAATTGGATTACATGCTTGCCTTGGAGGGATCTTTGAAACTAAAGGAGATTTCTTACATTCACAGTGAGGCTTTTCCTGCAGGGGAGCTCAAGCATGGCCCACTGGCGTTGGTCACAGCAGACACTCCCACTGTGGCAATTATCATGCAAGAGGACATTCTTGAAAAAACCCTTAGCAATGTCTCTGAGGTAAAAGCGCGTCAAGGTGACGTTTTCTTGCTGGGTTTTGAGCATGATAGAGAAATGCTGAAAGATATCGGACGGTGGTCGTTTTTTGTTCCTGACACCTTGCCTATGCTGGCACCACTGATTGGGATCTCCGTACTTCAGTTATTTGCTTACTACAACGCTGTTTTGAGGGGTACTGACGTGGACAAGCCACGAAACTTAGCAAAATCCGTAACTGTGGAATAACAAAGAAGTGTTTTTGCGTCCGCGTGTCCACTTACGAGGTAACCTTAACTCCGACATAACGGAAAACAAATTAAAATATACATACATACATACGTGTGTGTGATGAGAACAACATCGCTCATGATGGCAAAAGCATCACGTGTTGCACATTTGACTGTGGGTTTTCCGCATTTAAATGTGCGTGCGTGTGCAAATATGAATGAATGAAAGATAATCTTTGAGAGATGGAGAATATAACAGTAATTAACAGGAGGCGAGCAAAATGGGACGCTATTACGTTACCACACCCATTTACTATGTTAACGCTGAACCACATGCAGGAAGTGCCTATACCACAGTTTATGCTGATGCCTTAGCTCGGTATCACAGGCTCATAGGAGATAAGACGTTTTTTCTCACTGGTACTGATGAACATGGCCAGAACATTCTCAAAGTGGCCAATGAAAAAGGCTTGAACCCGCAGGACTTCGTGGATCAGATGGCTCAGAAGTTTAAAGATACCTGGAAGTTCATGCATATTTCCAATGACGATTTCATACGTACCACGGAGCCACGTCACGAAAAAGTGGTCCAGCGAACCATTGAAATCATGTATGAGAAGGGGGACATCTACTTAGGAACATATCAGGGTTGGTACTGTTCCAAGTGCGAATCCTACTATGGTGAAAATGAACTGGAAAATGGAAATTGCCCAATTCACAAAACACCCGTAGAGTTCGTTTCTGAGGAGTCGTACTTCTTTAAATGGAGCAAGTACCAAAATCTCTTGGTGGAGCTTTATACGAATAACCCAGAATTTGTGGTTCCCACGACCAGGTTGAATGAGATCAAATCCTTCGTGGAGAGGGGACTAAAGGACATATCAGTCACCAGAACCAGTGTGCCGTGGGGTATTCCTGTGCCTTTTGATGCGAAGCACACCGTCTATGTGTGGTACGATGCTCTCGTAAACTACATCTCGGCTCTGGGATACACTGGCTCAGGCGAGAAAATGGAGTTTTGGCCGGGTGTGCACCTCATTGGTAAGGACATACTCAGGCATCATGCCGCTTTATGGCCTGCCATGCTTATGAGTTTGGAACTGCCAGTACCCAAGCGCGTGGTGGCTCATGGTTGGTGGCTGGTCTCTGGGCAGAAGATGTCGAAAAGTGTTGGCAACATATTCAGCCCTCAGGATTTAGTCACCCACATAGAAAATGCTGTGGGGTTGACTGAGGAAATTGCCGTGGATGCTCTTCGTTATTTCATGCTGGCAGCAGGACCTCAAAAAGATGATGCTGATCTTTCTTTGGAGGCACTTTGGACTCCCTACAACGCTGATTTGGCAAATGACTATGGCAACCTGCTTCACCGTGTGCTCGGCTTCATGAAAAAGAAAGGTATTGACTCTGCGCCAAAGATGACAGGTCAGCGCTACAGCCGAGTGGCTGCAGTGGTGGAAGACTGCCTTAATAAGTACCACGCTGCCTATGAAAAGGAAGACGTGCAAGGCGCGTTAAGTAGCGCCATGGACCTGGTAAAGTTTCTGAATGATTTCCAAGATAAAGAGAAACCATGGACTCTCAGCGGTGACGAGCTCACAGAGTTCCTGTACAGCGTGCTTGAAGCTTATCGCATTGCCACTACCATGCTCAGCCCTGCCATTCCTTCAGCGTCGCAGCTGGTGGCACATACCTTGCGAACGCAGCTTTCTCTCGCCTTTGGTCAATGCAGTGGTTTCAATCCGGATTTAACTCAACCGCCCTTGTTCCCACGTTACAGGGAAGACAAGCAGGGCAATACTATTAGAAGTGGTAGTAGCGGGGGAGAGGATAAGGGCGAAGCCAAAGAACAAGTAAATGAAACCAATTCAGGTCAGGGTCCATCGTTGGCTGAAGTAAAACCCCTGGTGGACTATGAGACTTTCAGCAAGCTGGATCTGCGTATAGCACTTGTGGAAACCGCAGAACGCGTACCAAAGAGTGACAAGCTCATAAAACTGTCTGTGGATTTAGGTCCTTTGGGGAAACGCACCATTGTGGCTGGAATTGGTCTTAAGTACGAGCCTGAGGATTTGGTAGGAAGGCGTATTGTGGTGGTAACAAACCTTCAGCCGAGAAAGCTCATGGGCGTTCTGTCTGAAGGCATGCTTTTAGCAGCCACAGGAGAAGATGGTCTGCCCAATCTGTTAGCTGTTGATGGAGAGCCTGCTCCGGGTACCAGAATAAAATGAGTAACGATTTTTTAGATAAAACCAAACACTGTTCTTTCATTGACGCCCATGCGCACTTGCAGGATCCCGCCTACGATGAAGATAGGCAAGAAATACTAGAAAAGGTAAGGCAGAAACTGCTCAGCTTCACATGGGTTGGGTATGACATGGAGTCGTCGCAGAAAGCTTTGCAGTTAAGACAACCGAAGGAGCCGGTAGCGGTGGGTGTTCACCCCCATAATGCCGTGGGCCCTTTGGAGGACGTGCTTAAAGAGTTTGAAAGCATTTACCAGGAAGCTGATGCTGTTGGCGAGATTGGCTTGGATACTGTTAGGTCTCAAACCACTCCTGAGGACCAGCTAATGTGGTTTCGTCGTCAGGTGGAAATAGCTCTTTATTACCGTAAACCCATAGTAATTCATGAAAGAGAAGCATTCCCTTATGTCATGGACGTACTGAGCAGCTACTATCCCCTGCACGTTCCCGTGGTACTGCATTGTTTTTCTCATGGTCCTGGTGAGGCTTTAGAGGCTCTTAAGAACGACTTTTTTCTGTCTTTCACGGGCAATATTACCTATCCCAAGTCAGATGAACTTCGGTCTGCTCTTAAGGTGGTGCCTTTGGATCACCTTCTTTTAGAAACGGACAGTCCCTATTTACCTCCTCAAATAATCAGGGGTAAACGCAATGATCCCACTTACGTCCAGCAGGTTTACGAAAAGGCAGCTGAGGTGAAAGATGTGCCCATGGATCAGCTTTGCCAAGTTTTATGCAAAAACTTTGTTTACGTGTTTGGTATTTCATTGACTTGTTCTGAAGTAGTTGAGTAAAAGCATTGTTAATGTTATATTAAATGTGAGAAGATTAACATAATGCCATTCGTCATCCTGTGGTGGCGAATGAGGAGGTGACACTTTTGGGAAACTTTTCTGTATCCGTGGATACCAGGCTTTGTAAAGCCTGTGGATTGTGTATAATGGTGTGCCCCAAGAAGGTATTTGAACTGAGAGCCCCCGATGGTAAAAGTGTTCCCGTGCGAGAAGGGGAATGCATTGGGTGCACCCAGTGTTTTAACATTTGCCCTGATTTTGCAATCACGGTTTACAAGAAGGAAGGTGTTCGGGCTTGAGTAGAATAATCATGGGCGACGTGGCATGTGCCATGGGCGCCATCGACGCAGGTCTGAAGTTTTATGCCGGATACCCCATCACACCCTCCTCTGAAATTGCAGAAACCCTGTCAGAGCTTCTCCCTAAACACCAGGGCATCTACCTGCAGATGGAGGATGAAATTGGCAGTATCATGGCTGTCATTGGTGCATCCTATGCGGGCTATCCTGCCATGACTGCCACCAGTGGGCCAGGTTTTTCGCTCATGCAGGAAGCCATTGGTTACGCTGCCATGGCTGAAATTCCCATAACCATTGTTGATGTCATGCGAGCTGGTCCTTCAACTGGCCTCGCTACTCAAATCGGTGAAGGGGATCTCATGCAAGCCATTTGGGGAACTCACGGTGATCATCCCGTGGTTGTATTTTCTCCAGGTAATGTCAGAGAATTTTACATCTATACCCAGAAAGCCCTTTACTGGGCTGAGAAACTTCGCGTACCAGCCATTGTTTTAGCTGATGAAGTAGTGGGTCACATGAGAGAGAACGTGGAATTTCCGGAGCCCATAACGATTCCCACCAGAACAGTACCTGACATTCCCCCTGAGAAATACCTTCCTTACGCCACTGTAAACGGTGATCCGGTGTCTTTACCACCGTTGGGGCATGGCTACTTGTGGCACGTTACGGGTTCTGCTCACGGAGAAGATGGTTTTCCCACCATAAAGCCGGATAAAGTAAAAGCCTTATTAGACAGACTTAACACAAAAACGGAAAGGCACCGTAAGGAGCTTATCGAGTACGAAACTTATGAGCTAAATGATGCGGAAACACTGGTGATCAGTTTTGCTTCCATGGGCAGAGTGGCTAAGGGCGTTGTGGTGGAACTTCGTAGCCGGGGACACAAAGTTGGATTAGTTCGTCCTTTTACCATGTGGCCATTCTTCAAAGAGGAGCTCAGGGACATTGTTAGCCACGTTAAACCTAAGAAAATCGTCATACCGGAGATAAACTACGGACAGCTCAGACTCCTGGTGGAGTGGGCTTTGAAAGGCTTTGATGTTCCCGTTTTGGGCGTAAATGTTGTAAATGGTGATCTCATCCCGCCCGAGCTAATTGAGGAGGCGATTCTCCATGGCTAACACAGGCAGCAACCAAAATGCCAATAACGAGGTTAATCTGATGCCCATGTCCGAGGCTCCTGATAAGTGGCTGAGAAAACAGTACTTACCGCACATTTGGTGCCCCGGATGCGGTATTGGTACCATTCTAAGGCAGGTCATTGAGCAGTTCACAAAACTGGGATGGCGTAATGACGAGGTTGTCTTTGTCACCGGTATTGGTTGTACTGGTAGGGCATCGGGTTATGTAAATGCACAAACGCTTCACACCATACACGGTAGGGCACTACCCACTGCCACCGGTATAAAAATGGCTCGACCTGACATGCACGTAGTTGCCATGTTGGGCGACGGAGACGGCGTGGGTATTGGTGGTAACCACTTCATTCACGCAGCAAAGCGCAACATCGGAATCACTGCCATTGTGGTTAACAACCGCATCTATGGAATGACAGGTGGCCAAGTGTCACCTACCACACCCTCAGGAGCGAAATCCAGTACTACTCCTTATGGAAATGTGGAACCAGCCATGGATGTGAGCAAGCTGGCCCTGGGAGCCGGTGCCACTTTTGTTGCCAGAGCGCATACGGCAAACCCTGTGTATTTGGGACAGTTAATCAGGAGGGCATTGGAGCACGACGGATTCAGTGTGTTGGAGGTTCTATCTCAGTGCCCGACCTATTTCGGCCGTTTTAACGGCATGCCAGATCCTGTGCAAATGCTGGAGTGGTTTAAGTCCAATACATTCATGGCTAAGAGCCCCTACGATGAAAAGGAAGGCAAAATACCCGTTGGGGTTTTCAGAGACGATAAAGAAACGCCGGAGCTGAGCAAGAGCTACCGAAAACTTTGGGAGGAATAGTGCCATGAGACGAGAAGTTTACATAGTTGGGTCTGGAGGTCAGGGAGTGGTCCTCATGGGCGCGCTTTTGGCTGAGGCTTACGCATTGAAGAACTGGAACGTGGTGCAGACAGTGGTTTACGATGCCGCACAAAGGGGTGGCTTAGCACGGGCTGAAGTGGTCATGAGTGATGGAGAGATTTATTATCCAAAGGTGCGCAAAGCCGATGTAGTAGTGGCTTTCTCGGCTGATGCTTTACCAGGAGCTAAACCGAAAATGAGTGAGCACACCGTCATTTTAGCTGATGAGAGTCTAAAAAACAAAGGCGTAGAGGATCTGGGGTTCAAAGTGATTTACGTGCCCTTTGAACGTTGGGCAAGGGAAGAGCTTCACAGTGCTCGTGTCATGAACATGGTGGCTTTGGGCTACTGCTTAAGGACCCTTGGCGACATCAGCTTGGAAGAAGTTGAAAAAGCGTTAAAAGAACGATTTAAAGGAGATTTATTCAAGTTAAACATGGCTGCCGTTAAAATTGGGCTGGAAGCAAGTGAATTTTAATTTTTGAGTGTTTATTCTCATTAGGAGGCGGTTGAACATGGAGTACGCTGAAAGCCCGGTTATCATTGATGTGAAGGGACGCATGGTCCTTGATTCCAGAGGTAATCCCACCGTGGAAGCCACCGTCGTTTTGGAGGATGGGACCATGGGATCAGCAGCTGTGCCCTCAGGTGCTTCCACAGGCAGCAGGGAAGCTCTGGAACTGCGCGACAACGGTAAGGAGTTCGGTGGTAAAGGTGTGGACCAGGCTGTTGCCAACGTAAATGAGGCTTTAGCAGAGGTGGTCATCGGCATGGATGCTTATGATCAAGCTGCCATCGACATGGCCATGATTGAAGCAGATGGTACGGAGAATAAATCCAAGCTGGGAGCTAATGCCATCTTGGCTGTCTCCTTGGCAGTGGCTCATGCTTCTGCAAAGTCGCTGGGTTTGCCCCTTTTTGCCTACCTTGGTGGTGTTCAAGGAAAAGTGTTACCCATTCCTCTCATGAACGTGATAAATGGTGGGGTACATGCTGATAGCGGTTTGGATTTTCAAGAATTCATGATTGTACCAGCTGGTTTTGAAACTTACAGCGATGCCCTCAGGGCAGGTGCCGAAGTTTACCAGGTACTTAAGACTGTACTTAAGAAACAAGGTTACCGAATTGCTGTGGGTGACGAAGGAGGTTTTGCACCCAATTTACCAAACCACAAAGCGGCTTTAGAAGTTTTGGTAGAAGCCATCAAAACAGCTGGTTATGAACCCGGCAAGCAGGTTTTCTTGGCATTGGATGCTGCAGCATCGGAGTTCTACGATGGCACTACGTACAAATACGAAGGTAGACAGCTTTCTTCCAAGGACATGCTTGCTGTTTACGAGGAAATGGTTTCGCAGTATCCCATAATTTCCATTGAGGACGGCATGGCTGAGCAGGACAAAGAGGGCTGGAAGTTAATCACTGAGAGTTTGGGTGGCAAAGTCATGTTAGTGGGTGACGATGTGTTTGTTACAAATCCCAAAATATTTGCCAAGGGTGTGGAAGACGGTATTGCTAACGCCATTCTGATTAAGCTGAACCAAATTGGTACTTTAACTGAAACGCTGGATGTCATTCGCACAGCTCACTTGGTGGGTTACCGCTGCATCATTTCACACCGTTCAGGTGAGACAGAAGATACCACCATTGCTCATTTGGCAGTTGCAGCCAATGCCGGTTTCATAAAGACTGGCGCACCAGCCAGATCAGAACGAGTGGCAAAATACAACGAACTGCTTCGAATCCAGGAATACTTAGGTGATGGAGCCGTCTATTTTGGAAAAGTATTCCCTTGGTGGAAAGCAGTAAAACGTTGAATTTGAGGTGAGTGATTTAGAATGAAAGAATTTCTCGTGGCTTCTGCCAGCGAGATTCTCAGCGGAAGCGTCACAGATGCTTATTTTGAAAGAACAGAGGAGATCCTCTCGAAAGCGGGTAAAAACCCTGAAGTTGTCATGGAGCTTCACGTCAAACAATTTCCTTCACCTGATTACGGGTTTGGGGTGCTGGCAGGTACTTACGAGGTGATGAAGCTTCTTGAAGGTTTGCCCGTAACCGTGGAAGCCATGGAAGAAGGTAGTTTATTCTTCCCAGGTGAACCCGTAATGAACATCAGAGGACCCTACCTTAGTTTCGGAAAGCTTGAGACAGCCATTATTGGTTTTGTGGCTTTCATGTCCGGTGTAGCCACCAAGGCTGCACGCTGTAGAGTGGCTGCATGGGATAAGAAAATGCTCAGTTTTGGCACTCGGCGCATGCATCCTGCAGTGGCACCGGCCATTGAATACAGTGCCTACATAGGTGGCATGGATGGTGTCAGTAACACAGCTGGTGCTCGCAGACTGGGTATTCCAGCTGCTGGTACCATGCCCCACGCTCTGGTTTTGGCTCTGGGAGGGGACCCTGCAACGGCTTTTGAGTATTACGACAAGTACCTTGATCCTTCAGTGCCGCGAATCATGCTGGTGGATACCACGGGAGCTCCCTTCAACGAAACTATGGAGGCTGCGAGAATACTTGGTCCCAAGCTGGAGGGCATACGTCTTGACACAAAGGATTTAGCTTACATTCTTTCCAGTATTAGATGGGAGCTAGATCGTATGGGGCTAAAGAACGTGGCTTTTTGGATCAGCGGCGGCATCGACGAGTACGAAATTCCCATTTATGCACCCATGGTGGAAGGATTCGGAGTGGGCACAAAGATTGCAAATGCACCCGTGTTCGACTTCGCCTTGAAGATCGTTGAAGTGGATGGAGAACCAAAAGCCAAGTTCTCAAATACACCCGGCCATAAGAATGTTTGGCGCACGGAGTCTCATGATGTGGTTTCGTTGTGGGATTCTCAGGTGAACGAAGGTAGAAAAATACTCGAGCCCGTACTGGATCAAGGTGTACCAATAAAGGAGCAGAAATCCCCTCAAGAAGTTAGAAGCTTTGTACTTTCTCAGCTTGAAGAATTACCACTGGGAGTTAAAAACATTAAGTCTCCATCAAAGTGGGAAGTAATTTACAGCGCTAGGCCCTAAAGGCCTGGCGCTGTTGTCTTAAGAAGTTATAAACGTCCTGAGTTTTTCCAGTTATGAGCAATATGTCTGAATCCTTTACCACGTAGTCACGATTTCCCAGAATAAAATCTTGAGCACTTTTAACTCCAACTATGAGAATTCCGTATTTGCTAGGCACACTTAAGTCACTGAGTTTCTTGCCTACCCAAGTGCTGGGTGGTTTTAACTCGGCCATGACTAAATCTGTGTAAATTCCCATGACGTCGTAAATATGTCCTTCAAGAAGCTGGTAAGCAGCTCTTACACCGCTTTCAGCTGCTGGCATGATGATTTTTTCCACACCCAGTTTTCTTAGCAGTCTGGCTTGGAGTTCTGTGTTCGCCCGTGCCACCACCTTAATGCCCTCTTCTAACAGTTCCATGGAAAGCAGAGCTGAAAGGTCAAGCTCAGAAATGGCAACCACAGCGAAATCCACGTTTCGTATGCCCAGCGACATAAGGTCGCTTTTTGTCATCTTGTAAAGGTCTGCCTGTGCTGCAACTACCAAATACGGTGATATCTCCTTGATCACTGTTTCATCTTTGTCCACCCCAATAACTTCGTGTCCCAGTTCTGCCGCTGTTTTTGCGAAGGCGCTACCAAATCTGCCCAGTCCCAAGACTGCTACGCTTTTCTTTGCCACAGTGTATTACCTCCTTGTTTGTTACCCTACAATTATATCCTCTTCTGGATAAGTGTAGCTTGGTAGTTCTGGCCTGAATATGTAGCCGGTCAAGATGGTGAATACGCCAACGCGTCCCACAAACATCGTAAGTATGAGAACCAGTTTTGATGCAGCAGACAGGTGAGGAGTAATGCCCGTGGTTAGTCCCACTGTTCCCAATGCTGAAAATACTTCAAAGGCGATTTGATGCAAGTGCAAAACCGGTTCAAAAACGGACAAAAGAATGATGCTAATTACTGCTATGGTCAAGTTTAGGATCAATATGGCGTTAGCGGTGTCCAAAATGGACCATTTAATGGTGCGGTGAGCCACATGTACCCTGCTTGAACCTGTCAGTACAGCCTTTATGTATTGGAATACGCTGAAAAACGTTGTAGTCTTTATACCACCTGCTGTACCACCTGGGGAACCTCCGATGAACATGAGCAGCATGGTGATTAGCAATGTGGGTAAAGTGGCATAACCGTGGTTGATAGTGGAAAAACCAGCTGTTCTTGGTGTCACACTTTGAAACAATGCTGCCAGTATTTTCCCCTGCAGGCTGAGTGGACCCAAAGTTTCTGGGTTGTTCCACTCAAGAACACCGATTAGCAAAGCTCCTGAAACTATGAGCACAAGCGTAACGCTCAGTACTATGCGCGTGTGCAGCGAGAAATAGAATTTCTTTTGCCTTATTTTTTGGAAAATTTCAGACCAGACAACAAAGCCCAAGCCACCGGCAATAATAAGACCCATTATGGTCAGGTTTACAACCGGGTTCTGGGCAAATTCACTCAGGGAGCGGTACCCGCCATGCATGTCAAAACCAGCATTGTTGAAAGCGCTCACAGAATCAAAAATGGATACCCAAATTCCACCTGCCAGTCCTCTCGAGTTCATGTAATAAGGTATGAACGTTATGCTAAGAAGCAAAGCGCCTATGAGTTCAACCAAAAGAGCGAACCTTACTGTGAAACCAAGAAGCTTCACCACACCTTGAAGACTGCTCACATTCCACTGAGAAGCCAAAGTAATACGGGTTCTTAGTCCGATGCGTGCTCCCGTAAGAAGAAGCAGGGTGAACGTTGTTATGGTCAAGTAGCTCAAACCACCGAACTGAATCAGCATCAAAATGATGAGCTGCCCTGCAAAATTCCAGTAGTCCCATGTATCTTTTACGACGAGCCCAGTAACGCATACGGCTGAGGTACTGGTAAAAAGTGCATCAATGAAGTCGGTAAAACTCCCGCCTCTGCTGGCTATGGGTAGGGCGAGGAGTACAGCTCCTACCAAAATTACAGCGGCGAAACTTCTCACGATTAGTCGTCTTGCTTTGATTGCTGCTTCCATGTTTTATCACCCTCGCAATTCTCACGGCTATACATTATAGA
>ERZ795062.29-NODE-29-length-147183-cov-126.020785_pt1 | contig 147183 bp, 142 predicted proteins | sample MGYA00375146_ERZ795062 | MGnify/ENA primary metagenome ERZ795062 (study PRJEB30191, sample SAMN05720281) | activated sludge metagenome | isolation source: Anaerobic digester | place: USA | collected 2015-07-16 ...
TGTAGAATAGAGGGAGAAAGAGGCTCCCTCTATTTATTATGAGGTGATGCAACCTCGACGAAAAGAAAAAGGTGGCAACAAAACAGCCTTGCTCGTCAAATCATCATTTTATTGATAGTTATCATAGCTGCTCTATCGGTTGTGATTATTGCATGCACGTGTTCTAGGCCTGAAAGGATTTTTAGGGGATTTCATTAAAAATTTTTTAAGATAGAGGTGTCAGTCGTCTCATGTTTCGCGCAATTCCCGATGTGAATATACAAGCATTGTTGGCCTTGGGGCTTTTTCTGGCCTCTTTGCTAATCGCAAGGATCATTAATAATATCAACTCGAAAAAATGGCCAGGTGGAGCGTTATGGGTGTTTTATTTGCGAGTGCTTCTTGGCTTCATGCTTGCTGCTTCAGTAGTTTTGGGATTTTATGCCTTCGCTGGAATCAATATACTGAACTGAACTTAAATCAAATTTAGCCAGGTTCAGCGATAATGTGTGACCCTCCAGGTTTGTGATGAAACAAGGACCCCATCTTTCTGGAATAACTGGCGATTTTGTGTTAATGTTGGCAGGGTCAAGTCTCAAAGAAGGTATCGCCATTCGATTGGAGGATTAACTATGAACTTTCTTGTAAAAAAAGCGTTAGATGGAGATCATCGAGCAATAGCAAGGTTAATTTCATTGGTTGAGAACGAGTCATCCTTTGCGAGTCAGATAATGAAGGAGCTATATGCGTACACTGGGAATGCCCACATTATAGGGATAACGGGAAGCCCGGGAGCCGGAAAAAGCACTCTTTTAGATAAGTTAATTAGCAGTTTCAAAAAACTTGGCAAAAAAATAGGCGTCATAGCCGTAGACCCAACAAGCCCTTTCAGCGGTGGTGCAATTTTGGGCGATAGACTCAGGATGCAAAGTCATGCATTGGATCCAGACGTATTCATAAGAAGCATGGGTACTCGGGGGTCACTTGGAGGACTGAGCAGGGCTGCATACGAAGCTGCTATGATATTAGACGCCTGTGGCAAGGATGTAATATTTATCGAAACAGTGGGCGTGGGCCAGTCTGAAGTGGACATAGTGAAAATTGCCGATACTGTTTGTTTACTCCTCGTTCCCGGCATGGGCGATGATGTTCAGATAATGAAGGCGGGTATAATGGAGATAGCTGATGTATTCGTCATTAACAAGGCAGATCGCGAGGGTGCCGATAGACTAGTTGCTGAAGTCAACGTTATGCTAGATCTCTGCGGGAGCATGGCGTGGAGGCCCCCGGTAATTGAAACCATCGCCGAGAGCGGCGAAGGGATAGAAGAACTTTCTAAGGCTTTGTTGGACCATAAAAAATACTTATCTGAAAGTGCCGAAGGCAAAAAGAGGTTTAAAGCAAGAATAAAGATGGAAGTCGAAGAAATTTTAAAGCGAGAGATAGCAAAGATAGTGGAAGAAAAGTGGAAAGAATGCTGCGATGAGGATTTGATAGATGCACTATCTGCCCGAAGGATCGACCCTTACACGGTAGCTGGCAAAATTCTGAGCGATATATTTTCGAGGGGGTAGTAAGGTGAAGGCCGTTCTTGGAGCTGATCATGCCGGCTGCGTTTTAAAAAATGCAGCCAAACAATACCTAATTCAAAAGCAAATAGAAGTATTGGATTTGGGGACCGATTCCGATAAAGAACCTGTTGATTATCCTGATATCGGAATAAAGGCGGCGAAGATGGTAGCCAACGGAGAGTGTGACCGCGGCATTCTGTCATGTGGCACCGGCATAGGAATGTCGATTGCAGCAAACAAGGTTCGCGGTGCATATGCCGCTCTTTGTACCAACACTTACATGGCGAAGATGAGTCGACTCCATAACAATGCCAATATCTTGGTATTGGGAGGCAGAGTCATGAATATCGATGAAGCTTTACAGATCATAGATGTTTGGCTTGAAACGCCCTTTAAAGGAGGCAGGCATGCCAGGCGCATTGAAAAGATAAAAGCATATGAAGATAAGGTTTTCTTAAGCAATATAAATAATTCAAATGGACGGGTAGTAATCATAGATCATCCCCTGGTACAACACAAATTGGGGATTATACGAAACGCTCAAACCAGTGTCAAGGAATTCAGAGAGCTAGTAGAAGAAATTGCCGGATTGATGGTGTACGAGATAACCAGACATCTACCCGTAGAGAAAATTGAGGTAGAAACGCCATTGGCAAAGGCACATGCCAAGACTATTGCTGGTAAGAAGTTAGCAGTTATTCCCCTCCTGCGAGCAGGACTTGGAATGATTCAAGGTATACTAAAACTTATCCCCAATGCCAAGGTAGGACACATAGGAGTTTACAGAGACGCAGTAACGCTACAGCCTGTTGAATATTACTGCAAATTGCCCGGAGATATAGAAGAAAGAGATATTTTCATTGTCGATCCAATGCTTGCCACTGGGGGTTCCTCTACTTTGGCTATAGATTTGATAAAAAGACGAGGTGGAAAGAAAATTACTTTGGTATGCTTGTTAGCTGCTCCCGAAGGGCTAAAAAGAGTGCAGGATACACACCCTGACGTCGACATTTACATGGCCGCGCTAGATGACCATCTGGACGAACATGGCTACATAGTGCCCGGATTGGGAGATGCCGGCGATCGACTATTTGGAACTAAATGACAAGATCATGATCGAGATGGGAATCTCAATGCTTTTTGCTTTCATATGGGGATGGGCGGCGACAAAGATCGCCGTACCAATTTCTATACGATATGACATTATCGACATGCCCGAGAAAAGAAAGCTCCACAGCGAGGCCACCCCCAGAGGAGGGGGTATTGTGCTTTGGAGCGGATTGCTTTTATTTATCCTTTTATGTCACGGTCGTATCGACGTCAATCTTACGCTCTTTGCGTGGTGCGCAAGTGCAGTATTTATGGTTGGGTATTTGGACGACATGAAAAGTTTGTCACCAATCTTGAGGCTCACCTTGCATTTGCTTGCCTCAACTATAGTTTTGATCCCCTTGTATAAAAACGGAAACCTGCCCCCTTGGGGTTGGCTTGTTGCATCGATATGGATAGCTGCCATGATAAGCGCTTATAATATGATCGATGGCATGAATGGCTTGGCACTTTGCATTTTCGCCACAAGTTCGTGCATCTTCCTTTATGCCTTTAAAAGCACCTTTTGGGCCTTTGGCATTGGGATCGCACTTGGCATATTACCGTGGAATTACCCGAAGGCGAAGACATTTCTGGGAGACGGTGGAAGCACGTTACTCGGATTCACTCACTCTTGCTTGCTCTTGTATTGTCTTTTTGAATCCAATGCTTTGACAAAATCTTTCATTTCCTTTTGTGTATTTTTAGCTTTAGCAGGTGGGATCCCATTTTTAGATATGTCTTTTGCCGTACTCCGTAGGATCGCAAAGGGTATTTCCCCATTTTCTCCAGACAAAGAACACATACATCATCGCCTTGTTCGAAGAGGTTTATATCCTTTTATGGTGTTGGTTTTTATGGTGTCTTTTCATGCGATATTGATTACTCTGAGTTTGAAGATTTTTTAAGCTGTTCTATCCTGCAAGATTATTATGACAGCTGGAGGTCATCTTATGTCAACGATTTGTTGTATAATAGGCACTCGTCCCGAAGCTATAAAAATGGCTCCGGTGATACTAAAGTTAAAGGAGCGAGGACTGCCCTGTTTCGTGTTGGCCACTGGCCAGCATACCGACCTTTTAACCCAGGCATTAAAAACTTTTAACATAACCCCTGATTGCAACCTTTCTATCATGAAGAAAAAACAAAGCCTGGACTATATCACGTCTGCTGTATTGACAAAGGTGGGATGTGTACTGGATGAAATAAAACCCGAAATCGTGCTGGTGCATGGAGATACCACTACTACATTCGCATCGGCCTTAGCTTCTTTTTACAGGAAAATTAAAGTGGGTCATGTAGAAGCGGGGCTTAGAAGTGGTAATCTGTACCTTCCCTTCCCCGAGGAGGCCAACAGAGTTATGGTCGATAAACTTGCTACCTTTTGGTTTGCTCCTACTGAAATGGCAAAAAGCAACCTCATACAAGAAGGCTGCGACCCAACAAGGATTTGGGTAACCGGTAACACCGTGGTAGACGCCTTAATGATGGTCAAAAAGCTAAATAGGGTTCCCGAATTTTTAGAGGATAAACTCCCGCTTGACGTTCCGCTTTTGCTCGTAACGGTCCATAGAAGGGAATCTTGGGGCAAGCCCCTTGAGGCGGTCTGCAAGGCTATAATGGAAATAGTGAAGCTTATCCCCGACCTTTGGGTTATAATACCCATGCACAAAAATCCACTCGTCAGAGAAACTTGGCAAGAACATTTGAGCTACCATCCCAGGGTCATTTTGTGCGATGCCTTAGAGTATGATGATTTCGTCTGGGTTATGGATAAAAGTACCCTGATATTGACCGATAGCGGCGGTATTCAAGAAGAGGCTACCACTTTAAAAAAACCGGTTTTAATTTTAAGAGATGTCACCGAAAGGCCAGAGGCCATAAGTGCAGGAACTGCCTTGCTCGCCGGAAGACAACCGTCAAACATCGTCGAGCTTGCACTTAAGATCCTGCAGGATGACGAATTCAAAACAGAGCTTTTGTCCAAGGCAGCTTTTCCCTTCGGCGAGGGAAAAGCTGCTGATATCATCGTCGATATATTAAGTGAACATATAAAGGCAAACAAGCCTTGTTCTAGGGAGTGAGAGAAGATGAAAGCAGGCTTAGAGTCTGGTCTTATAACGATAAAAGGGGGAAGACCTTTAAAGGGAGAGGTGATAGCTCAGGGGTCAAAAAATGCTACACTGCCCATTATGGCTGCTTCTCTTCTTTTGTACAACGGAAAGATTAGCCTCCGTAACGTACCAAAACTGTTAGATGTACATACCATGAGTGAGCTTCTCATGTGTTTAGGTGCCAAAGTCGATCGTGATGATCACACCATGACCATTGAGATACAAGACGAGCTTGCTTGGGAGATGCCTCCTTCGCTCGTAAGAAAGATGAGAGCCTCCTCCTTGGTATTGGGCCCGCTTCTTGCCCGTTGCGGCAAAGTAATATTGCCGCTTCCAGGGGGCTGTGCCATTGGCAGCAGGCCCATGGATCTTCACTTTAAAGGTCTTTCCAAGATGGGAGCTCAAATAACACTGGACAAAGGTGCTGTAATAGCGAAGGCAAACAAACTTGTGGGAACTAGAATTTATCTGGACTTCCCATCTGTAGGAGCGACCGAAAACCTACTCATGGCGGCCGCATTAGCCGATGGTGAAACTCTGATTGAAAATGCTGCCAGGGAACCAGAAATAGACAACTTAGTCAGAGCTCTTAGAAAAATGGGAGCTGTTATAGAGGGAGAAGGAACAGGTATATTGCGCATCAAAGGCAAAAAAGAATTGAATCCTGCCTCTATAACCATAATACCAGATCGCATCGAGGCTGCCACATATCTTTTGGCTGGCGTGATAACGCATGGTGATGTTGCAATCAGGGGAGTAATACCTGAACACCTAAACGCACTGCTAGCTAAGCTAGACGAGGCTGGCATTGAAGTAATAAATAACGGAAATGTCCTGCGCGTGCTTAACCCTGGACGACCTAATGGCATAACCCTTAAGACCATGCCTTATCCCGGTTTTTCCACGGATTTACAGCCGCAGATGATGGCGCTTCTTTCCCTTGCAGATGGGACAAGCATAATACATGAAACCATATTTGAAGCTCGCTTCCTGCACGCAAGTGAGCTTCAAAAGATGGGCGCTCAAATTGAACTTCAGGGCAATACCGCGATAGTCCATGGTCAAGAAAATTTGATCGGGGCCGAGGTCTACGCTACAGACTTACGAGGAGGCGCTGCCCTTGTTTTGGCAGGCTTAGCGGCGGAGGGCGAAACTATTATTTACAATGTCGAACATCTCAAAAGAGGTTACGAAAATATGGTCGAGAAATTAACCCTTATAGGCGCACAGATTGACGAAAGAGCAGCAGAAGTCACGAAGGAAGATATATAATTAAAGACCAACGGCGGGAGATGTAAACATGTGGATAGATACTTTCATTCGTAAGTCAATAATGAACGTTGAGCCTTATAAACCGGGAAAATCAATAGGTGAGCTAAAGAGAGAATTGGGTTTGACTCATGTAGTTAGACTCTGTTCCAATGAAAACCCTTGGCCTCTTCCCAGTAGCGTCATTGAAGCCATAGAAGAAGCATCCTGTGAGGTTAACCGCTATCCCGATGCCGAAGCTTACTCGCTAAGAAAGGCTATCGCGAAGAAATTAGGAGTTTCTATACAAGAGGTGATTGTTGGAACTGGCACCGAAGGAGTAACTTTTGCGCTTTTTCAGGCGTTGCTCGAAGAAGACGACGAGGTCGTGATCGCAAAGCCAAGTTACACGCTTTATAAACTAGCCGCATTAGCTCGTGGAAGTACTTGCATAGAAGTTCCCGTGGATCAAGACTTGAGGATAAGCGTAACTGACCTAATGGATGCCTGTACCAGCAAAACTAAACTGCTAATTTTATGCGACCCAAACAATCCAACGGGACTTTTCCTACCACGCTACGATCTCATGACACTTTCGGCTTTCTTAAATAAACATAACATTTTATTAGTCGTCGATGAAGCCTATGCAGAATTTGTGACTGATCCTGAATATCTTTGTGGAATAGAACTGTTTCATCAGATTGGCAATGTTTTGATATTGCGGACATTCTCTAAGATATATGGACTAGCTGGTTTAAGAGTAGGGTATGGTATCGTTCCAAAGCCCATTACAGAGGCATACGCCAAGGTGAGAAGAGTATTCGATGTTAACTCAATAGCACAAGCAGCGGCTATTGCCGCTTTAAAAGAAGATGACTATATCGAGGAAATCAGAGACAAAACATTACTCGAGAAGGAAAAGGTTACTAGAGCTCTTATTAATATGGGGGCAAAGGTAAGGGAAACTGTTACCAACTTTATTTTAATAAAGGTGGATGATGAACGTAAGATGTATGAGGCGTTACTGAGAGAAGGAATAATAGTGCGCCCCGCAAGCGACTTAGGCTTAGATGGTTACCTGAGAGTATCCATCGGGTTGCCCGAAGAAAACGAGCAGTTCGTAGGTATTTTTAGAAAGTTGATGATGCGACTTGACAACTGACTTTAAGGTCATTGCCTTCGTAGGTCCCGCAGGCACTGGCAAAAGCCAGAGGACACACTTTATAGCAAGGCAATTTGGGGCAAATTACATCATAGACGATGGTCTTTTAATCAAAGATGGGAAGATCGTTTGCGGAAAGAGCGCTAAGACCGAACAAAATCAGGTAAGGGCCATCAGAAGGGCCCTTTTTGAGTTTCCAGATCACAGAATCCAAGTTAAAAAAGTTCTTGAAAAAGCGGCACCTTGCACGATCTTGGTGGTTGCAACCTCTACGGATATGGCCCTTAAAATATGCAAGCGACTATCGCTTCCGGAGCCTGAACGATATATTTATATAGAAGAAGTTGCAACGCGAGAAGAAATAGAACAAGCTCTGAGGGAACGTCACGTTAAAAAACAACATGTCATACCAGTGGCTTACGTGCAAGTTAGGCGCAATTTCGCCGGCAAAGTTGTAGGTCGCCTTAAAACGTTTTGGTCTGCTTATGTGCGGGGTGGAGCAGATGAAGCAGAAAAGACGATTGTAAGGCCACCATTTAGCTATTACGGCGAAGTTGAGATAGGCCCTTATGCCATCGAGCAAATCGCCAGGCACGTAGCTTCTCTGGACTCTCAAGTGGTTGAAGTCAAAAGCGTCAGGGTAAAGACCGAAGATGAGGGGATGGTCTCGATTAGCGTCTCGCTGACCGTGAGAACAGGTAGATATACCTTTCTAGAAGTAGGTGCTAAGGTTCAACGAAGGATTTTTATCGTCTTGCCTCTTTTGACCGGCTTGGACATGGGCGAAATAAACGTGCTGATCGAGGGATGGAGGGAAAATGATGGCTAAAATACTTCATTTTTTAACTGAAAATGAGATAGCTAAAAAAATAGATGAGACGTGGGAGATGCTAGAAGAAAAGGTTAAAGGGTGCGAGAAATGTCCCCTTTGCAAAAGCAGGACACAAAGTGTATTCGGAGAAGGTGCAAAAAAGACCGAACTTATGTTCGTTGGAGAGGGTCCTGGTGCCGATGAAGACATGCAAGGGCTGCCTTTTGTAGGACGCGCAGGTCAATTGTTAAGCCAAATCCTAACCGCTGCGGGCATTGAAAGAGAAGAGGTATACATAACAAACGTAATAAAGTGTAGGCCACCCCAGAATAGAGTTCCTTCGGTGGAGGAATGCTCTGCCTGCAACGATTATTTGTTTGCTCAAATTTCACTCGTCCAACCCAAAATTTTGGTCACCTTGGGAAATACGCCAACCAAGTGGTTGCTCAAAACTACCCACGAAGGGATCACACAGCTAAGGGGTAAGTGGTTTGATTGGTATGGAATTAAACTTATGCCCATGTTTCACCCAAGTTACTTGCTCAGAAACCAATCGCGAAAGGTCGGAAGCCCCAGACATTTGACCTGGCAGGACATACAGGAGGTAAAGGCTCAGTGGGACAAAGTAAGGAGAATAAGGGAGAAGTAGTGCCCGCTCACGTTGCCATCATCATGGATGGCAACGGAAGATGGGCGAGACAAAAACGACTGCCCAGGATAATCGGGCATTACGCAGGCGTTAAAGCTGTGGAAAAGACCGTAATTGCGGCGCTCGAGTTGGGCGTAAAACACATCTCACTTTTTGCCTTTTCCACCGAAAACTGGAAACGTCCGAAAGGCGAGATTTATGGGCTATTTGGTCTATTTCGATATTTCATAAGGTGTAAAATTAAAAAACTTAAAGAGGAAAATATACGTCTGCGCTTTTCAGGACGCATAGACTTTTTGCCGGACGACTTAAAAGATCTAGTTAAATGGGCAGAAGGCGAAACAAAGGAAGGAAATAGACTGGATCTTGTAGTATGTCTAAATTATGGAGGTAGGCAAGAAATAATAGATGCCGTTAACAGAATTTTGGAGGCAAGTCCAAAGGATAACGACAAAGCAAAGGGGATAAATGAGGAGGATTTTAGAGGCTATCTTTATCTTCCTGATTTACCTGATCCAGACTTAATCATCAGGACCAGTGGAGAAAAGAGGCTAAGCAACTTTTGGCTTTGGCAATCCTCTTACAGTGAGCTATACTTCACCGATGTCCTTTGGCCTGATTTTAATGAAGAGGAGTTACGCAAAGCCATCGAGGAATATCAGAGTAGAGAAAGACGATACGGAGGGATTTGACCTTCATGAGCGAACTGCAAATTCGCACAATTAGTGGCGCCATCATAGTAATTTGCATACTTGGCGGAGTTTACATGGGTGATCGTCTCTGGTTTATTTTATCTTCAATCATAGCTCTGGCATCCCTGTGGGAATACTACAACCTCTTTTCCCGTTTTAGCCACGTATCAAAGGGTGTCGGTCTGATAGTGGGCGCAGTGATAATCTACCTGGCTTTCAGGGGACAATCCTTTTTGACCATAACCGTCTTGTTAGTTTTACAATCTTATGTTACTTTAGCTATTGAAATATTCAGGAGAACATCACATGGTAAGAGTTCCGCTTTGTTAAACATGAGCGGTATATCAAGCGGGCTCATATTTATAGTATTCCCATGGTCGTTTTTGGTAATACTGAGACAAAGACCCTTCGGCGGAAAGTTGTTACTTTCCCTATTCCTTTGTACTTGGAGTTGTGACGTGCTTGCCTATTTGATCGGAAGGAAGTTCGGCAAAACCCCCTTCGCGCGCAATATCAGCCCCAAAAAGACTTTGGAGGGTTTTGCAGGCGGCCTTGTGGGAAGTCTCTTTTGTGCCGTGATTCTTTCGTTTTGCCTAAAAATACCGCCACTTCCATGGATATTGATGGGTGCTTTGGTCGGAGTTGGCGGCCAAATAGGTGATTTATACGAGTCTTTATTTAAAAGGGAAGTGGGCGTAAAAAACAGTGGCACTCTAATCCCTGGACATGGAGGATTCTTGGATAGGTTCGACAGCATACTCATTAACTCTACGCTGATATTTTTGGTTTTTGAGGTGATATTGAGTTGAACAAAAAGAGATTAGCCATCATTGGAGCCACTGGATCTATTGGAAGAGCTGCCCTTGACATATGCAGGACGTTTCCGGAGATTTTCAAGGTCATGGCGTTGGCAGCCAAATCAAACTTAAAGGGACTAAAAAAACTAGAAGAGGAATTTCATCCGGAATTGTTGGTCGTTTTCGACAAATCCGCTGCATCAAGCTACATCCCCTTTTACGGGGACGTAAAGGTTTTAGCAGGGCAAGAAGGATTAATGCAGCTGGTTCAAGAAGAACTTGACCATATTGCATTTGCATCTTCCGGAACCGAAGCTATATTTGCCTTGGCAGCGGCGCTTAAAAAAGGAATCGAGGTCTCTTTGGCCAATAAAGAAAGTTTGATAGTTGGCGGACCTTGGATAATGAAAATGACTAGCTTTCCCGATCAGATCCGCCCTATTGACAGTGAACACAGTGCGATTTGGCAGTGTCTTTTGGGCGAAGAAAGAAATGAAATCGAAGAAATTATCCTAACGGCATCGGGTGGGCCCTTTTTACATTCGAGTTATGAAGAAATGAAAAACACATCTCCTAAAAATGCATTAAAACATCCCACCTGGAGCATGGGGGCCAAAATCACCGTCGATAGCGCTACCTTACTTAATAAGGGATTCGAAATCATTGAGGCCTGTTATCTTTTTTCTATGCCACTTGAAAAGGTAAAAGCCATAATTCAGCCTACCTCATTGATTCACGGTTGCGTGCGATTTTGCGATGGCAGTACAAAATTACTTTTGAGCAAACCGGATATGAGAATCCCTATATCCTTTGCCTTGTCCTATCCTAAGCGCCTGAAGATGGGCCCTGCCTTTTATCATCCGCGAATTACCAAGTGTGACTTGGATTTTTTGGAAATAGACGAAAGTAAATTCCCCTGCTACACTTTGGCAAGGAAAGCCTTACAAATGGGCAATGCCTATCCGCCAATTGTAGTAGGTGCAGACGAAATTGCGGTGGAAGCCTTTTTGACAGGGAAGATATCTATAGTAGATATTTCCCCCCTATTGGAAAAGACGCTTTTATCTTACAATGGACCGTCGGATATAAACAGCTTAGAAGAAGCTATTTCTCTCGTGGATCTCGGTCGTCGCGAAGCAAGAAAACTGTGCCGCCTCTTTAGCGAAAGGAGATAGAGCTTTATGTTTGCCTTAGTTTCTTTCATAATAGTAATAGGAGTGTGCGTTGTTTCCCACGAGTTTGGCCATTTTCTTTCAGCAAAGTTATTAGGCGTTCAAGTACTCGAGTTCGCCTTTGGCATGGGACCGGCCATATTCAAAAAAAGGGGGAAAGAGACGCTCTGGTCCATCAGGATCTTTCCAATAGGGGGCTTTGTCAGGCTAGCGGGCATGGGCGAAGCCCTGGACGATGAAACCGAGGATCCGCAAAGAAGCTTTAACGCCCAAAGCGCGTGGCGTAGGTGGTTTATACTGGCCGCCGGTTCCATAACCAACGTTGTGCTGGCCGTAATAATTGCCACCTTCTTTTTATGGGGACATGGCGTGCTCGATATGGAACATGCAAGGATTGGCGAACTTATGCCAGGCTACCCTGCTGAATCTCTGGGTCTTCGTCCTGGTGACGTAATTTCATCAGTAAACGATAAAAAAGTAACAACATGGCTTGAGATGGCTTCTACTTTAAGAACTTATGCTGACAAGCCCCTGACGATTGTCGTAGAGCGCCCAGATGTAGGGCAGCTGGTATTTGAAGACGTAACCCTTAAACTGGACCCCACCACAGGTACCTATATTTTGGGCATCAGACCCGCACAGATCAGATACGAAGGTTTTTCTGCTTTCAAGTATTCATTAAAATATCTATGGGAAATGACCAAAAACATATTTAGTTCACTTGTCATGTGGATATTTGGCGGTCAAAAGATCTACGTGACCGGTCCTGTGGGAATCGCTGAGATGGCTGGAGAGGCCGCAAGAAGTGGTTTATGGACTTTTTTATTCTTTCTTGGAATAATAAACCTCAATCTGGGATTATTCAACCTAATACCGTTCCCTGCACTTGATGGCGGAAGGCTGCTTTTTGTCACTGTAGAAATGATATTCCGCAGAAAGGTGCCCGAATACATCGAACAAAAGGTCCATTTTATCGGGATGGTTGTATTGCTTGCTCTCATTGCCCTTATTACATGGCAGGACATAGCCAGGATCTTCAGTAGGTGATTTAGGTGTTGACTCAAAGGAAAACTGTAACTATTGAAACTCTTACAATAGGTGGAAATTCTCCTGTAAGGGTGGAAAGCATGTTAAAAACGCCCCTAGCAAACATCGAGGCTTGCAGGCAAGAAATAGATACACTAAAAGAAGAGGGATGCGAGCTAGTTCGTGTAGCTTTTCCCGACATGACTTGCCTTGAACCTTTAAAGGAGATTTTAAATATTTCAACGATACCAATAATGGCGGACATTCATTTCAATGTCGATCTAGCTAAGGCAGCTTTGTGGGCCGGGTGCAAAGCAATCCGAATAAACCCTGGCAATATGCCGAAAGATGGACTTGCCGACTTAATAAGCATAGCAAGAGAAAGAAAAGCAGTAATAAGAATTGGATCTAACAGCGGTTCGATAAATAACTTTCAATTGGCGCGAGCTAAGGGAAATAGGGCAAAGGCACTTTTTTTGGCAGTAGAAGAACAGCTAAAAATTCTTGAAAATATGGGATTCGAAGATATTATAATTTCGAGCAAATCGACATCGATAGGCGAAACGATCGATGCAAATCTGCTGCTTGCAAAACATTTTCCCCAATATCCTGTCCACATCGGAATAACAGAGGCAGGAGCTCTGCCCGAAGGGCTCATAAAATCAGCCGCCGGTCTGGCCTTGCTTTTGGCTCAAGGCATTGGCGATACGCTTAGGATCAGTTTGTCCGCGCCGGCTTCAGAAGAAGTTAAAGCAGGATATGCCCTGCTTCGGTCCTTGAGACTCAGAAAAAAAGGAGTGGAGATAATATCTTGTCCCACTTGCGGGAGGCGACGCTTGGACGTACCAAAGGTAGTAGATGAAATAAGGCCTTTGATAAAAGATTTGCCCGATGGCACGGTGGTAGCCGTGATGGGATGCGAGGTGAACGGTCCAAGGGAGGCCATGGAAGCAGATATAGGGATCGCCGGGGCGCCCGATGGGATCATTATCTTCAAAAAGGGTGAGGTTATAAAGCATTTGGCCAAGGATGACCTAAGAAAGATTGATCTGTTTTTTAAAGAATTATTGTAAACCATCATAACTTGACAGATGGCCAAGCAAGTAGGCCAAGCAAGTATAAGATAAATTTAATAAAATCATGAATTAGGAGGATATTATATGGCTCAAATAGTGGACACGAGCAGTTTCAGACAAGGCATGATGATAAAGTGGGAGGACGGTATATGGGAGATCATCGATTGCCAACATCATAAAATGGGTCGTGGCGGAGCGATCGTGAGGACAAAGCTCCGCAATATTTCCTCAGGGGCTATCATTGAGACGTCTTTTAGGTCAGGGGAAAGATTTGAGAGGGTGATCTTTGACGAGAGGAAGGCACAGTATATCTACAGAGAAGGGGACAATTACGTCTTTATGGACCTGGAAAATTACGACCAGATATATATTCATGATTCAGTTCTTGGTGAAAAAGCTGCATACTTGAGCGATAACTTAGAAGTGGTCTTGAAGCTATACGAAGGAAGGGTCGTAGGAGTAGATTTACCCAATACGGTTTCGCTAAAGGTAGTTGATACTCCTCCAGGCTATAAAGGGGATACAGTATCTGGAGGTGACAAACCAGCTACACTCGAGACAGGATTGACCATAACCGTTCCCATGTTCATAGAAGTAGGAGACTCTGTGCTAGTAGATACTCGGACGGGAGAATATCTTGAAAGGGATAAATCTAAGGAGGAATAAACCTTGAGCTTGGAAGAAAGCGTGGAAGAACTTCGAGAACTACTGCTTGAGACATCTTCCTCCGATGCTTGCTCTAAAGCAAGAGAGACCTGGATAAAGGTGCTAGATGCACTGTTGTGTGAAATCAAAACCTTACGTGCTAAAATTGAAGGGGAAAGTAAGAAGCTTGAGAAACTTACTTCCCTTTGCGTTAAAATTTGTTCAGATTTTGACAACCTTAAAGAGGCCTTCGAGGATCTATGCGAATATTATGAAGACAATTTTAATATCAAAGAGGCATTGATCGACCATTACGAGTCGGCAATTTGCTCCGAATGTGAACATGAATTTATGTTTAATCCGGACCTCCTTGAAAAAGAAGAGTTTTTGATATGTCCCAATTGTGGCCGACTAGTGGACCAAAAGAAGTCAAATATGGAGGGATAGATATGGACGAAGAAAGAGAAAAATATTTGAATGATTCGCAAACAGCTGACGAACAAAGCAGCCAACAAGAAGTTGAAGCAAAGGCGAGCGAAGAAAAGATTGATTTAAAAGAAGGCCAACCTGAGGGCGAAGTAAAAATAGCCGAGGAAGTCATATCACAAATGGCTATCGAAGCTTTAAAAAGCGTGCCGGGCGTGTTGCCAGCAAGCTCAGGCCTGGTCGCCAATTTGCGCTTGGGGCGGAGACCAGTCAGCGGCGTTAAAATCACGATAGAAGAGGGATTCCCCAACGAGGTAATTGTAGATACCTATATTTCCGTGAAGTACGGTCTCAGAATTCCGGATGTTGCTTGGGATGTGCAAGAAGCCATCAAAAATCAAATCGAAAATTATACAGGTTACATTGTCAAAGCCGTGAACGTCCATGTTCAAGGCATCCATTTCACTGAAAACAAACCCCAAGATCAAGATACGGTTATGCCTTAATAATCATAAAAAATCATGCACACACCAAGGCACTTTAAAGGAGTTACATAAGCTATGGAATATCATTGGCACAAGAGCAATCTGGGCGATCTTTGGCTTTGCAAAGATGCCATCACATCCTTGGCAAACATGAACATGCCCGACGGATATCGGGCGATAGATGCAACATTGCTCGGAGAAGAGGGCGTGGCAAGTCTTGTCATTGCTGCTCCGCCCGATAAAGATTTGAAAGCTGAAGAGCAATTAAAAGTAAAGCTGGATCACCTTTTCGCTCCTTTGGGCCTAAAAGTACAAGTATCTTGGGCTGCCAAGGGAGAGGACATTGATCTTTTGAGTTTGATTGATAAACTTAGAAAACGTCCTATATTTTGGGCAATAATCGTCTCAATAGTAGTAGGAATATCGCAACTTGGCATAAAGGGCTTGGGCCTTTGCGTATTATTTGGCCTGATAGGATGGGTAGTTGCCGAGGCAATCATAAGTGGTAAGTTAAGCAATCTTATATCACACTTTATGGATAGAAGGCATTAGACAGGAGGCAGGGTGATTTGTCTTTGCTTCAACAACAGCGACGGAGGGCAAGAGAAATAGCCTTACAGTTATTATATGCCCTTGATATGAGAAGCGATCAAACCCCCGATGAGGCTATCGCCCTTTTCCCGTGCGAGGGGGAATCAGACGAAGTCTTAAGATATGCAACTTGGCTCGTCAAAGGAATTTGGGGGAAAAGAGTGGAAATTGACAACCTCATAAGGATGCACATCACGGGTTGGCGGCCAGAACGCATGGTAACCGTTGACCTTGAAGCAATTAGACTCGCCCTTTATGAGGGCCTTTTCAGCAAAGTAGTGCCCATACCGGTAGCAATTTCCGAGGCAATAGAATTGGCCAAACGTTTCGGAACAGAAAATTCCGGTAGATTTGTCAACGGAGTATTAGGGAAGATCGTAAGATCTCTTGCCGAAGGAGAGGATAAAGGTGCCAAGGGAAATGCCTCTGCTTAACGATCTGGCAAAGAACTCTCAAGTTATTTCCGTTGACGAGCTTACATTTTACCTTAAAGATTTAATCGAAAACAATCCCTTACTCAGGAACATCGCCGTAAAGGGAGAGATCATAGAAATTAAGCGCCATAACAGTGGCCACGTTTATTTCTCGATTGGCAGCAAACAGGCCCGATTGTCTTGTGTCATGTTTAAAAGCAATGCCAACTACGTTCCTCTTTGGCCCCAAACCGGAGACGAAGTGATAGTTCAAGGATACATTGGCATTTACCCGCCTCAGGGAACCTATCAATTGTATGCACGAAATATATTGCCACTGGGCAAGGGTGCCCAGATGAGGGCAAAGGAAGAGCTCAAAAAGAGGCTCGAGAAAGAGGGGCTCTTTGACCCCAGGATCAAAAGAAAACTTCCTCCCTACCCAAACAAAGTGGGAGTTGTAACATCACAAACTGGCGCTGCCGTGAAAGACGTCATTAGAGTCGCTAAAAAGCGATTTCCGCAATGTGTAATATACATTTTTCCCGCTTTGGTTCAGGGAATAGAAGCTCCCCAAGATATAGTAAGGGCCATGCAATTAAGCGCCACCAAAGAACTCGATGCCGTACTTTTAGTGCGAGGAGGGGGAAGCCGTGACGATTTGGCTCCCTTCGACGATGAGAGGGTCGTGCGGAGCATCAGGGCCTGTCCCTTTCCAGTTGTAACTGGAGTAGGACATGAGATAGACTGGACTTTGTCCGATCTTGCCGCTGACCTTCGTGCTCCTACTCCCTCGGCAGCTGCAGAAATAGTTTTCCCTGATCGCAATGAAATTTACAAACAAACTTACCACATGAAGGCAAGACTTGTCTCTCTTGCAGCGCATCGATGTCAAAGGGAATTTAATTTGTGCGAAAGGCAATTAACTAGATTGCAAAATACGATAAAAAACCTTTACCTTTATCCGGCAAGCTTGGAAGTAGCCCAAAAAGCACAGTCCCTTTCCCAAAGCACAAGCAAAATAATAGCCAACATGAAAGAAAGGCTGACCCACGCAGCCGCTTCCCTAGACGCTTTGTCTCCCCTTAAGTCACTATCCAGAGGATGGATAACCTGCCTATCCGAAGAGGAAAAGCCCATAACTTCTATACATCAAGTCGAGGTTGGCGATAAAGTTTTCCTATGCATGATAGATGGAAGAGTTAAAACCGAGGTAAAATCCTTGCATCCCAAAGGGAAATAAATAGAAAACTAAGGAGTGACCACAGTTGCCCATGTCCGCGTCCATGCCTGATCCGATAAAATGGGATGATGGTTTTTTATATTTATTGGACCAAAGAAAAATACCTTTTGAAATTACATATGTAAAATGCGCAAACTGCACCGACGTCGCCAAGGCCATTGAAAAGATGATTGTAAGGGGAGCTCCAGCAATAGGCATTGCCGCCGCTTATGGCGTAGTTTTAGCAAGCGAGGGTGGACCACAAGAGATTCAAAGAGGAATCGAACGTCTTTCAAGAACACGCCCCACGGCGGTAAACCTCTTTTGGGCCCTAAAAAAAATGGAAAACGCGGTGTCAAGCTTTCTAGACGAAACGACGGAAGATGACTGGGATGCTCACGTTCCCAAGAAACTGCTCAAGGATAAACTTTTAATAACAGCCCAAGGCATCCACGAAGAAGAAAGACAGATAGAAAAATTAATTGCCTTTTATGGTCAATCGATATTGCCTCAAAAATGTCGCGTATTGACTCACTGTAACGCAGGGGGATTGGCAACCGGTGGCATAGGCACCGCCTTGGGAATATTAAAAATAGCCCAAAAAATGGGAAAGGAGATTCAAGTTTACTGCGATGAAACTCGGCCCCTTCTTCAGGGAGCCAGGTTATCTTCCTGGGAGCTGTGGATAGAAGGGCTGGAAGTTATCGTCATATGTGATGATATGGCCGCCTTTTTGATGAAAAAAGGCGCAGTTGACTTGGTGATCGTAGGAGCGGATAGAATAGCCTTAAACGGCGATACGGCAAACAAAATTGGGACTTATAATCTAGCCGTGCTATGCAAATATCACGACATTCCCCTTTACGTGGCAGCTCCAAGAAGTACAATCGATATTGATTTAACAGATGGAGAGGCCATCCCCATAGAAGAAAGAAATCCGGATGAGGTACGCACCTTTGGTGGCATCAAGATTTTTCCCGATGACATTTCGGTTTGGAATCCTGCTTTCGATGTAACACCTAACGGCTTGATTTCCGGAATAATCACCGAAGTAGGCATTTTAAAAAAACCTTACGAGGAGTCAATTGCCAAAGCAATGGTAGCGTCAGTAAATTTTAAAGATATCCAACGAGCTGGCTTTGAATAAAAGCCAAGTTATAATGAACTAAAACAGGGAGGGTTAAGACATGGAAGAATATCGTATAGCTAATCCTGCTTTGGCGGATCAGGGCAAAATAAAAATTGCCTGGGCGTGGAATTTCATGCCTGTATTAAAGCTCCTTCAGGAAAAATATAAAAAAGAACGCCCGTTAAACGGCATAAGAGTTGCTGCCTGCCTACATCTCGAGGCTAAGACCGCATGTCTACTAAGGGCCCTGAGGGCTTTAGGCGCAGACGTAGTGGCTGCTGGAAGCAACCCCTTATCCACTCAAGATGACGTGTGCGCCGCCTTAGTGGCAAACGGCATAAAAGTCTACAGCTGGCACGGCATGACGATGGAGGAATATTATGGAAATCTACATGCGTTGCTTGCGTGGTCGCCACAAATACTGATAGATGATGGTGGCGATCTCGTAACGCTCATACATAAACAAAGACCCGATCTCCTGCCATACATTAAAGGCGGATGCGAGGAAACCACAACAGGCATAAAGAGATTAAAAGCCATGTCAAGGGAAGGAATTCTCGCCTTTCCCATGCTCGCCGTCAACGATGCATTAAGTAAACACCTCTTTGACAATAGATACGGCACCGGCCAATCCGTGTGGGACGCCGTATGCAGGCTGACAAACATGCTCGTGGCAGGAAAAGAAGTCGTCGTATGCGGATATGGATGGTGTGGCAGGGGGGTTGCCTCGAGAGCTTCTGGGTTAGGAGCACGCGTAACAATAGTTGAATCCGATCCTCATAGAGCTTTGGAAGCCTATATGGACGGCTTTTACGTCACTGACATGGCAACGGCAGCATGTACCGGAGACATATTTATAACCACCACCGGAAACATTCATGTGATAAGAAAAGAGCACTTCGCCGTCATGAAAGATGGAGTGATTTTGGCAAACGCAGGCCACTTCGACGTGGAAATATCCTGTATAGACTTGAGTGAAATATCTGCCAAAAAAATGCCAACCCGTCAAGGCGTAACCACTTACATAACAGATGACGGAAGGTCTTTTCACCTTTTAGTCGAGGGTAGACTCGTAAATTTGGCCGGCGGAGATGGACATCCGATCGAAATAATGGACCTGTCCTTTGCGCTTCAGTTGTTATCGGTGCTTTACATCAACGAAAACGACCTGGAACCAGGTCTTTATCCTGTTCCAGTGGACATCGACAAGAAGGTTGCACATTTGAAGCTTGAGGCCTTGGGAATTAAACTTGAAAAGTTGACGCCGGAACAAGAAGAGTACATGGGAAGGTGGGAAGAATGACCAGTTGTCACTTTGAACGTGAGACCGATAGAGAAACAGATCTGATCTTCAGAGATGCCGTCGTGTTGGACGGATCGCGTGAGAGGGCAGAAGTATGTGATATCGCGATAACGCAAGGCCACATATCTCATATACTCTCGGGAGAACAAAGATCAAGTATAAAAGCCAAAGAAGAATACCTATGTCAAGGCAAGAAAGCTCTGCTGCCGGGTTTTGCAAACGCTCATACACATGCGGCTATGACGTTGCTTCGAGGGTTAGGAGAAGAAACACCCTTGAAGGATTGGCTTGAAAAACACATCTGGCCAGTAGAAGAGCGTCTTAAACCTCGCCACATAAGGATTGGGACTCAACTTGGAGTAATTGAAATGGCGAGGTCAGGCATTACATGTTTTGGAGATATGTATTTTCACATGGATGAAGTTGCAAATGTTGCCATTGAAGCCGGGATGAGATGCGGTCTTTGTCAAGGCTTGATCGGCAAGCCTCCTATTTTCTCGTTAAAATTAAAGGAGGGAATAAAACTTTACGATCGCTGGCATGGTAAAGATGACTTAATAACGGTTCAACTTGGACCTCACGCCCCTTATACCGTTTCTGTGAAATCGCTTTCCCGCGCTGCTGAGGCTGCCAGAGGGCTCGGTATAGGAATACACACTCATTGGCTCGAGACGGAGTGGGAGGTGGGATATATAAAGGAAGAATTAAAAAAAGATCCGATTGACCTGCTTTATGAAACGGGCCTTACGGACGCCTCTCACCTCATCTTGGCTCACGGGGTTTGGTTTCCCCAGAATAGACTGCAGGAAATTGCAAGGGACAACGTCACGGTCGTTCACAATCCAAGCAGTAATTTAAAGCTTGGAAGCGGTTTTGCTCCTGTATCGCAGATGATTGAAAGAGGGGTCAACGTAGCCTTGGGCAGCGATGGAGCAGCGAGCAACAACAGATTAGACCTTTGGCTTGAAATGCGAACGGCTTCCTTGATTCAAAAGGGTTATTACAGGGATCCCACCTTGATTAAATCAAAAGATGCGATTAAAATGGCAACTTACTCCGGACATAAGGCGCTGGGTTTTTCCGAAGTTGGCCTCATAAAAAAAGGCTGGAAGGCGGACTTTGTCGTGGTAGATTTGGACAACCCGCGTTATGTTGGATGGGACTGCGATAACTTGGCAAGCTTCATAGTTTTTTCTGGAAGTTCAAGAGACATTTGCGGAACCATGGTAAAGGGGAAATGGATATACAAAGACGGCGAATTTACCACTATGGACAACGAAAAAATTCAACACGAGGCAATAAGCGCTAGAGACGAATTAATGGCCCTTTAGTTTGCAATGAATTATAATTGTATTTCAAGCCTTGCACACCTCGAAAGGAGGATTCAATTTCCCGTGAAAAAAAGAAGCGGAAAAGAATTAAGAGAACTTTTTCTATCTTATTTCGAACAAAAGGGACATAAAAGGTATCCCAGTTTCAGCTTAATCCCCGACGACCCATCCTTGCTTTTTACCATAGCAGGCATGGTTCCCTTTAAACCCTATTTCCTGGGGCTCAAAAAACCCGAAGTTTTAAGGGCCACGACCTCTCAAAAGTGCCTGCGCACCAGTGACATAGAAAACGTAGGGAGAACCTCAAGACATCATACCTTCTTTGAAATGTTGGGGAACTTCAGCTTCGGCGATTACTTTAAGGAAAAGGCCATTCCCTGGGCATGGGAGTTTTTGACAGAGGTAATTGGTCTTTCTCCGGAAAGGTTATACGCTACCATATATCTGGATGACGACGAGGCCTTCGAAATATGGCGCACTGCTGTGGGGCTTCCTGAAGATAAAATAGTGCGAATGGGAGAAAAGGACAACTTTTGGGCTGCTGGACCGGTAGGCCCATGTGGTCCCTGTTCCGAGCTTATTTACGATCAAGGGCCCGCGTTTTCCTGCGGAAAGCCCGATTGTTTTGTGGGTTGTGACTGCGATAGATACCTGGAGGTATGGAACTTGGTGTTTATGCAGTACAACAGGGATGAGGAGGGCAACCTCACGCCGTTGCCGAAGAAAAACATTGATACCGGGTTAGGCTTGGAACGACTTGCCTCTATCGTTCAGGGTGTGAGGTCTGATTTCGAAACGGATTTATTCATGCCCCTCATAAACAAGATATCGAGCTTGTCCGGCGCGAGATATCTCGTAAACAAGCAATATGATACGGCCATGAGAGTTATTGTAGACCACATTAGGGCCCTGGCCTTTATGATTGCCGACGGCGTCCTTCCCTCTAACGAAGGAAGGGGCTACGTATTGAGACGACTGCTTCGAAGAGCATCGCGCTATGGGCGATTGCTCGGCTTAGATAGGCCCTTTTTGATAGATTTACTGCCTGAACTGATAGAAATTATGGCGGATCCATACAAAGAGTTAGTGGAATACATGTCAACCATAGAATCGGTCATCAGCGTGGAGGAGAAAAGATTTAGCCGGACATTAGACCAAGGAAGTGCCCTGCTTGAAGAGGAGATATCTAGGATTACAAGGGAAGGCGGTGTCATTCTACCCGGAGAAACGGCTTTCGTCTTATACGATACTTACGGGTTTCCCTTAGAACTTACCGAGGAAATATGCCAGGAACATGGACTTAAGGTTGATAGGGAAGGGTTTATCAAATGCATGGAACACCAAAGGAAAACAGCTAGGGCGGCAAGCAAGCAGCTTAGCTCCGCGACAGAAACGGAGACCTATTCTTCGATCGCAGCTAAGTTAGGTTATACAGAATTTGTGGGCTACCAGACAAGCGAAGCAAGCGCCAAAGTGGTAGCGATACTCAAGGAATACCAAGAAACACCAGAAGCCCATGAAGGAGAAGAGATAGAACTTTTCTTGGATAAAACTCCCTTTTACGCCGAGAAGGGCGGACAGGTAGGAGACAAAGGATGGATAGAATCGGCTACTGCCAAGCTGGAGGTACTTGATACTTATTATGTCCTTGATACTCTCATAGCACATAAGACGATAGTCAAATCTGGGTACATAGCTGTCAACGATGAAGTGGAAGCAAAGGTGGACACCTCAAGGAGAAATGCAATCAGACGTCATCATACCTCTACGCACATAATACACGAAGCTCTTGTAAGGGTGCTTGGTTCGCACGTGCGTCAGGCCGGTTCGTATGTTTCTCCCGATTACTTGCGCTTCGACTTTACTCACTTTGATTTCATATCTCGGGAGGAATTGGTCGAAATCGAGCGCATTGCCAATGAGATTATCCAGATGAATATAAAGGTAAACGTATTCGAGACCACGATGGATAAAGCCAAAAAGATCGGTGCGAAGGCTTTTTTTGAGGAAAAATACGAGGAAATAGTTCGAGTAATACAAATTCCAGGGTATTGTGCTGAGCTTTGCGGAGGTTTGCACGTAAACGCCACGGGCGATATAGGAGTGATAAAAATCGTGAGAGACGAAAACATCGGATCCGGTCTTAGGCGTATCACAGCTCTGGCAGGCATGCCCGCAGTCCTTCATTATCAAGAATTGCACTTTTTGACAGAAGACTTAGCCGCGACGGCTGGTATCGAAACAAAGTACTTGAAAGAAAAGTTTTCCTCGACACTGAAAGAACTAAAGGATATCAAGGCGGAATTACATAGAACAAAATTAAAGTTGGCTTTATCTCAATGCGAAAAAATTACATCCCAGCGTCAGATAGTGAAGGACGTAACCCTTCTCGTGGGAAAATTTGATGATTTGGATGCAGAAACCTTGCGAGAGGTCGGGGACCATTTAAAGAAGGGTTTTAAAAAAGTTCTAATAGTACTAGGTAGCGTTTCTGACGAAAAAGTGCTGCTTGTGGCTATGGCGGACGATGAGGCTGTCAAAGAAGGCATTCATGCCGGGAAATTAATAAATAAAGTTGCAGCCATAGTTGACGGAGGCGGAGGAGGAAGGCCAAACATTGCCCAGGCTGGGGGAAAAGACGCAAGCAAGCTCGAAGAGGCTTTAAACTCCGTTCCCAGGGTCCTACAAGAGATGATGGAGGCATAAAGGTTGGGAAATATTTTAGCCTTAGACATAGGAAGCGTTCGTATTGGCGTGGCGATAAGCGACCCCTTAGGCATATTTGCCCAAGGGGTTGGCTTTTTGGATGCCAAGGGGAACTGGCTTGAAGAGCTGGCTCGAATTATAAACGAGCATGACGTTTCAACCATAGTAGTGGGCCTTCCAGTCCGCACTACGGGAAAACAAGACAGGGAAGCAAATAAAATTGTGGCTTTAGTGGAAAAATTAAAGAAGATATTTCCAGATATCACCTTCATACTTTGGGACGAACGATACACTACAGCAATGGCTCAAAAGTTTCTGCGTGAGTCTAACATGTCAGGGGAAAAAAGAAGAAGTAAGGTAGATATGGTTGCTGCTTCGCTCTTGCTTCAAAGCTACCTTGATTTTAAAAATTTATCGGATAATCCGAAGAACTGCTAAAACTTGAGCAAGCATCGCTTGATGTGGGATTTCAAAACTTACAAAGCCTTTTAGGGGGAAATGACGTGATCAAAAGCAGGGGTAAAATCCCCGTAGCCGCCATTATAGGCCCTACTGCCGTGGGCAAGACAGCGATCTCTCTTGAGGTAGCACCTTTAATCGAGGGAGAGGTAATCTCTATCGACTCAAGACAGGTCTACAGATACATGGACATAGGTACTGATAAGGTGTCAAGAGAAGAAAGGTTGCACACAATTCATCATCTCATAGATGTAGCGGATCCCGACGATACCTTTACGGCAGCCAGGTTTGTAGAAGAAGCCAACAGCGCCATAAAAAGGATCATCGTTCGAGAAAAAAGACCGTTACTTGTTGGTGGAACACCTTTTTACTACAATGCGCTGTTTGCCGAAATGCTTACAGCTTCGCTCGAAAGCGATCCCGAGATAAGAAAGAGTTTGCTCCAAGAGGCTGAAATCAAGGGGAAAAAGCATCTATACCATAAATTAGAAGAGTCCGATCCTGAATTAGCATCGCGGATTCACCCTAACGACCTGGTCAGGATAGTCCGAGGCCTGGAAATACTTTACACGACCGGCAAACCTGCTTCATGGTGGTATAAACATGGCAAAAAAATCAAAAACCCTTACGATGTCCTTTATATTGGTATAATCAGGTCAAGACAAATTGCGTATAAAAATATAGAACTTAGGGCAAAAGGCCAATTTCAAAGGGGTTTGATCGATGAGGTAAATTGGCTCCTAAAAAATGGCTTTGACGAAAGATTTACCCCCATGCAGGGGTTTGGATATAAAGAAGTCATTAGGTATCTGCGAGGACTTTACAGCATAGATGAAGCTTTGGCATACTATATAAGGGCTACAAAGGCCTTTTATAGAAGACAAATGACGTGGTTTAAAAAATTTAAGCCCGTCATGTGGTATGATCTAGATGAAACGAATAAAGAGATAGCAATTAATGATATCGTTGAGAAAATTTTAAAGCATATGGGAGCCGAGTAAGGGAATATGAGATTGGTCATTGGCAAACCATTGGGTTTCTGTTTTGGAGTAAAGCGAGCCATAGACAAACTTGAAGCGGCTTTGAAAGATTACGGCAAGGTCTACGCCCTAGGTAGCCCAATCCACAATGAGGAAGAAGTAAAGAGATTAATCTCCTTGGGATTGGAGTTAGTTGAAGAGGTAGAAGAATTACCCGAGTCTTCCGTCGTTTTCATAAGAGCTCATGGTACCACCCCCGAGATTCTCGAAAAAGCCCGGGAAAAGGGATGCACTATAATCGATGGAACATGTCCCTCCGTGAAGAACGCTCAAGAAAAAGCCCGCCTTTTATCCCAAGAAGGCTACGAAGTGATCGTAGTGGGAGATCCCAAACACCCCGAAGTTCAAAGTATTAAAGGGTGTACATCGGGTCGAGCTAGCGTGGTCAGCTCCTCAAGGGATATCGCAGGTTTTCCCAGCAGAGATAAAATAGGCGTGGTCTCTCAAACAACTCAAGAAGAAGGGACCCTACTTTCTGTCGTTAGCGTTCTTTTGCGAAAGGCCCGGGAATTAAGAGCCTATAATACAATTTGCAAGGCAACTTTACACAGACAGGAAACAGTGAGAAAATTAGCAGCTGAAACGGAAGGAATAATTGTGATCGGAGGACGCAACAGCACCAACACGGCTAAGCTCGTAGAGGTAGGCAAAAGGGAGGGAAGCGATGTCCTTTGGATCACAAAACCCGATGAAATAGACAAATCTTGGTTGGAAAATAAACATATAATAGGCATAGCTGCCGGAGCATCGACTCCGGATTGGCTAATAAATGATGTAATTAATTCATTATCAAGTAGGTAGTTAAGGGAGGATGGTTGGTAATGGTTGAGGGAGAAAAGCGAGAGGGACAACAGCAAGCTGAAGCTGAGACGAGGGAGATCCCTCCCGCGCAGGAAAATCAAGAAACCCCAGAAACACAAGAAACAATGGAGGAACTTATAACGAAGCACGGGCCAGAGAGCATACACAGAGGCAAGGTAGTGGAGGGCCTAATAATCGACAGTAATGACGATGGATGGCTAGTTGACATTGGATTTAAATGCGAAGGATTTCTGCCAAAGCGCGAGTGGACACATAGAATATTAGTTGACGATGGCAGGGAACCAAACGTTGGCGATAAAGTTCGCGCCGAAGTAACCCGGGTAGTCTATGGTGAGGAATCCCAGGTATTCCTAAGCCGATGGCGCTTGCTCTTCGACGAGAGATGGGATGAATTGGAAAAGACCTTGAAAGAGGAAGAGACAATAAAGGTCCTGGGCCTTCGGAAGGTAAAGGGCGGTTTGATCGTCAACGTTCATGGACTAGAAGGTTTCATTCCAATTTCCCATTTAGCGGAAGAAGGCAGGATGGTGAACCCCTCTAAGTTCATCAATCAAGAAATAGAAGTAAAGTTGCTGGAAAAGGACCGCAGAAAAAGGAGACTAATCTTTTCGAGGAGATTGCTATTGGAAGAGGAAATCGCTCGCAAGAAGAAGGAATTCTTCGAAAACATAAAAGTTGGCGATGTGCTCGATGGGGTAGTAACCAGCATAACTTCCTTCGGAGCGTTCGTAGATTTAGGTCCCGTAGAGGGGTTGGTTCACATTAGTGAGCTTTCCTGGAGAAAAAACATAAAGCCACGCGATATAGTTAAAAGAGGCAGCAAGGTAAAAGTCAAGGTTTTAAGCATCGATCCTGAGCAGGAAAGGATTTCCTTAAGCATGAAACAAACCGAACCAGACCCGTGGGAAGTAATAGGAGAAGAAGTCAAACCGGGAGACAAAATCGTGGGTCGCATCACTAATACCGTGGACTTCGGCGCCTTCGTCGAGGTCAGACCAGGTGTAGAGGGTTTGATTCATATAAGCGACATTTCCTGGGGGCATATAGATCACCCGCGCGAGATCTTAAAGAAAGGTCAGGAAATCGAGGTTCAAGTTTTAGATATCGATACAGAGCAAAAAAGAATGAGCTTGGGATATAAGCAATTACACGATCCTTGGAACACTGTGGCGGAGCGTTACCAGCCTGGCCAGGATGTTGACGTCAAAGTCGTAAAGGTGGTCGATTTCGGCGCTTTTGTAGAAATTGAAAAAGGTGTGGAAGGGCTTGTTCACATATCCCAAATTTCCAGACGACATATTAATGATGTATCAAAGGTTTTAAAAAAGGGCGACGAAATAAGGGCGAGAATATTGGAAGTTGATCCTGAGGAAAAACGCATAAGATTAAGCATCAGAGCACTGGAAGAAGAGGAAGAAGAAAAACAGCGCCAACAAGAAAGAGAAGAAAGGCAAAACCAAGCCAATAAGGAGAATAAAGATAATCCTTCGGTCAAAGAAACCGAGGAAGCCATGGTAACAATAGGTGATGTCTTAAGGGATCAGCTCAAAGCCTAAGCCCCTTTCTACGCCAAAATGTGTATGCTATAATCAAAACAAGGAAGTTAGTACAAAAGGTAACAAAGAGGCGCTTTAAGAAATGCGCCTCTTTGTTCGGGAAAGGGGTATCAAAGTGGCAATTTTGGAGATCAGGGAATATCCCGATCCACTTCTTCGTGCCAAAAACAAAAAGGTAATCGTCTTTGATGACAGTCTAAAGAAAATAATTGATGATATGTTTGAAACAATGTATGCAAACGATGGATTGGGGTTGGCTGCCCCACAAGTTGGAATCAACCTTATGATAGCCGTTGTAGACCACGAAGGAAAAAAATTCACGCTAATTAACCCCGTCATAATAGAAAAAAAGGGAGAACAAGCGGGAGAGGAAGGATGTCTGAGTTTTCCCGGCGTCTTCGAGGAAATCAAAAGGCCTGAGACGGTAATAATAGAGGCTTATAATGAAGAGGGAGAAAAGTACACAGTGGAAGCATCAGGCATGCTGGCAAGGGCCTTTTGTCATGAAATAGATCATCTTCATGGCAAGCTCATCATTGATTTAGTATCGCCCTTTAAGAGGAATTTAATCAAAAAAAGGTTAAAACGAATTAAAAAGGATGAAGCTCATTGAAGTTTTGGTATATGGCGTCAGGTTCCTGGGGTGCACAGTGCTTGCTTGAATTGACCAAAAAGGATGTTTTTCCTGATTTGGTGGTCACATCGAATCCAAAGCCTTCTGGAAGAGGCTTAAAGTTAAGGCTTAACAAGGTCGAAGAAGTAGCAAATTCGCTAAAGTTAAATCTATGGAGGAGCGAAAATATCAATTTAGATGAAGCTCTCAAGGGAGAATTAGTAGCCCAAAAGCTCGATGTGATAATAGTGATAGACTTTGGACAAAAGGTGAAAGAACCTTTTTTATCCATCCCCAAGTTTGGCTGCATTAATTTACATCCCTCCCTTCTGCCCAAGTATAGGGGAGCCGCCCCCATACAAAGGGCATTGATGGATGGTCAAAAAGTGACGGGTGTAACGGTGTTCAAACTAACAGAGCTGATGGACGCAGGGCCTATCTTGGCACAAGAAGAAGTTCCTATTGACATTGACGATACAGCTGGCACATTGAGCAAGAAACTCCTTTCTGCGGGTGTGGATTTGCTTGTCACTGCTTTGAATTTACTCGTTGCGGGAACGGCCAAATTCAAAGAACAAGATGAGTCAACGGCTACATATGCACCCAAAATTACAAATGAGGAAGCTTTTTTTGACTTCGACAAAAAGGCAACTGAGATTCACAACAAAGTGAGGGCGTTAAATCCCAAGCCAGGTGCATATACTATCGTAAACAACAGGAGATTGAAGGTTTGGAGAACGAAATTGATCAATGAAGAAGAAACCTTAAGCACGCCAAGGACAATCCTAGGAATTGACGAGGGGTTTCCGGTAATCGCCTGCGGAAAGGGGGCGGTATCGCTACGGGAAGTCCAATGGGAAGGAAAGGCTACTATTGACGGACGATCATTCATAAACGGGTTGCGACTACATGAGGGAGATGTGTTGCCTTGACAATTTGGGATGATATAAGACAGAAAGCTTTGATGAAATATCAATGGGGGAAAGTGATAGCGGTTACAGGAAGATTGGGTTCAGGGAAAACTGAATTTTTGCTCAACCTCGCAAGTGCATTTAAGACAATCGATGAAGATGTAACTGTAGTAGACGTTGACATTACGAACCCATATTTCTGCGTTAGAGAAATTGCAGCAAAACTGCAAAAAGAAGGATACAGGGTTGTCACCCCTCCTGGAGAGACCAAATGGAGCGATCTGCCTCTAGTGAGTTCGGAAGTGCATTACGCAATCATGCAAGATAACAGGGTATTGCTAGACATCGGTGGTGACGAAAAGGGGGCCTTGGCGCTGACACAACTTCTTCCCGAAATTGAACAACAGGATCACTCTATCTTGTACGTAGTTAACCCCTTTAGGCCGATGAGTTCTACAGAAGAAGATATCACCAGGTTGAAAAACGGCATAGAAAGAACTTCAGGGTTATCTATCGATGGCATAATATGCAATCCCCATCTGGGGAGCGAAACCAGCAGCGAAGATGTAGTTTCGGGGTATGAGGTAGTAAAAAGTTACTCTATACAAAATAATGTCCCTCTATACTATCTGAGTACCTTAACCTCGAACTATCATGATGTTGTAAATAGGGTTAAAGATGTCACAGTTTGGCCTTTAACCCGAAAAATTTTAATGCCTTGGGAAAGGAGTGAGGTTTGAATGCCCAAAGGGCGAATTGAGGTTTTGGAGGAAATGTGTAAAAGCTGTGGACTATGCGTTGAGGCCTGTCCCAACAAGGTACTTAAGATTTCCGATCGCATTAACAGCAAAGGCTACAGGCCTGCGGAACAGTACAAAGAAGGGTGTGTAGCTTGTAAGATGTGCGCTATGATGTGCCCTGACGTAGCAATTGAGGTATACCGCATAGAATCTTAACTAGGTGGAGGTGTGATAAGTGTCGAATCGAGTTTTAATGAAAGGCAATGAAGCTTTTGCCGAAGCCGCGGTACAAGCGGGCTGTAAATATTTCTTCGGATATCCAATAACACCACAAAACGAGATACCTGAATACATGTCGAAGCGATTGCCCGAAGTGGGTGGGGTATACCTTCAAGCCGAGAGCGAAGTGGCCGGAATTAACATGATCTTTGGAGCGGCTGGAACAGGTTTTAGGACGTTGATCTCCTCGTCAAGCCCAGGTATTTCCCTCATGAGTGAAGGAATTAGCTATATTGCAGCGGCGGAATTGCCATGCGTAATAATCAACGTAATGAGAGGGGGCCCCGGCTTGGGGGGAATTTTGCCCGCTCAGTCAGATTATTTTCAAGCCACAAAAGGTGGAGGACATGGCGACTATCGTCTTTTAGTGCTTGCTCCCGGTTCTTTACAGGAAGCCACGGAGTTTATCATGATGGCCTTCGACCTTACAGAATTTTACAGAAATCCCGTCATGATTCTGACTGATGGATTTATGGGCCAAATGATGGAAGCTGTTGAGTTCAAGAAGGTAAAATTGGGCTACGATATTCCAGACGTTAAAGAGTGGGCCGTAGGATACATGGCCCAAAGGGGCAAACGAACTTTATTAAAGAGCTTGTCCTTGGATCCGGAAGTACTTGAGCAACACAATCAAAAGCTTCAGAAGAAATATCGTCTCATGGAAGAAAAGGAAGTAAGATTTGAATCCGCCAATGTCGATGATGCCGAAATAGTAATAGCGGCTTACGGTACCACTGCAAGAATCGCCAAATCCGCTGTCAAGAAACTTAGGGATCAAGGAATCAAGGCGGGAATAATAAGACCTCAAAGCTTATATCCATTCCCTTATAAACCTTTTAGCGAACTTCCTGAAAGCGTGAAGCACGTGTTGGTCGTCGAGATGAGCTGTGGCCAGATGGTAGAGGACGTGGAACTAGGGGTCAGCAGGAAAGTTCCCGTGAGCTTTTATGGCAGATGCGGCGGAATGGCACCTTCTGTAGAAGAGATAGAGCAAGCCGCAAAGAAAGCTTTAGGTTAAACTATAGGGGGGGATAATAATGCCTGAGGTAAAAATTTTTGAGCGCCCTAAATGTATGACGGACGTTTCCACGCACTATTGCCCAGGATGCACACATGGCATCGTGCATCGCCTGGTAGCTGAAGCAATAGACGAGTTTGGAATTCAAGAGAAAACCGTTGGCGTAGCACCCGTCGGGTGTGCCGTGCTAATGTACAATTACATCAATACCGATATGTACGAGGCAGCTCACGGACGTGCCCCGGCAGTTGCAACAGGCTGTAAGCGAGTGAGACCAGACCTTACTGTCTTCACTTACCAAGGCGACGGAGATTTGGCTTCAATAGGTGTCGCAGAAATAGTACATGCTGCTAACAGGGGAGAAAACATCACCGTAATATTCATCAATAATGCCATTTATGGCATGACAGGCGGGCAGATGGCTCCAACGACCCTTTTAAAACAGAAAACCACCACATGTCCCTATGGAAGGGATCCTAAGGTCAATGGTTATCCTATAAGAATAGCAGAAATGTTGGCAACCTTGGAGGCCCCAGGTTACATTGCACGAGTTACCGTGGCAAGGCCAAAATATGTCATCAAGGCTAAAGAAGCTATAAAAAAGGCCTTCCAGACGCAAATAGAGGAAAAAGGTTTTTCTCTCGTAGAGGTACTTTCCACCTGTCCGACGAACTGGGGCATGCGTCCCGCAGAGGCCTTGAAATGGTTGGAGGAAAACATGATTCCTTACTATCCTTTGGGCGAGTTCAAACTCCCTGATTAAGGTAGGTGACATAAATGAGCTTTTACAGAGAAATGATAGCTGCTGGTTTCGGTGGGCAAGGCATAATGCTGCTTGGGCAGATAGTAGCCCATGCCGCAATGAACGAAGGCAAAAATGTCATGTGGATACCTTCCTATGGTCCTGAGATGCGCGGTGGCACAGCAAATTGCAGCGTTATAGTAAGCGATGGCGAAATCGCCTCTCCTCTTGTTTCTTTTCCTGACGTGCTAGTCATCATGAATCAGCCATCGCTCACGAAGTTTGTAAACAGGTTAAAAGAGGGTGGAACTTTGATATACAACGCAGATCTCGTAACTTACGATAACCCACGCGACGACATAAACATAGTCAAAGTAAACGCCAACAGCATTGCCTTAGAATTGGGCAATGAAAGAGTAGCCAATATAGCAGTTTTAGGGGTGTTAGCCGAGGTTACCGATATGGCTTCCGCCGATGCCCTCAAAGAAACAGTTCAAGAAATATTGGGCGCAAAAAAAGCTCACCTCTTGGAGATTAACATGAAGGCATTCGAAAAGGGACAAGAGGTAGGAAAACAATACGTTGCCCAAGCATAACAAAAGTAATTGATCATGGATAAAAGCGAATGTACCAAAAGTTCGAGAGAGATTTATAGTGGAAAGATAGTAAAATTACGAATTGATGAGGTTGAGCTTGCCAATGGCCATGTGACAAAAAGGGAAGTCGTTGAGCACGCCCCAGCTGTAGCCGTAATAGCCGTTGATGATGAGGGAAACATTTTTGTCGTTCGTCAATTCAGATATGCCGTGGGGAAAGAACTGCTTGAGATCCCTGCAGGCATAATGGAAAAAGGTGAGACGCCTGAGGAAACAGCGAAGCGCGAACTAAGGGAAGAAATCGGCTATGACGCGAGACGCTTGGAACACGTAGCTAGCTTTTACTCATCGCCTGGCTTTAGCGACGAGATAATACATCTTTTCTACGCCACCGAATTATTCCCATCGCGACTGGATAGTGACGAAGACGAAATAATCGAAGGAGTCACATTGACCCCAGATGAATGCAAGCGACTCATCGAGGAAAAAGAAATTACAGACGCCAAAACCCTTGTTGCATTAATGTGGTATTTAAGTCGGCCAATAATCAATCGCTAGATTAGGTGCGAACAAAAAGCCATTTGATCGTGCTTTCGGCTAAATTTAAGGCGATATGCAGCTGCGTCCACATCCAGAAGAAGAGTAGCTGTATATCGCCTTAAAAATAAACAAACGCAGACCGTACCCGAATGTAAAGAGAGGTGAAATATGTGGCTGATCTGGAACACGCTTTAATCGATGGATTTGTAGGCTACCTTCGCCTTGAAAGAGGGTACAGCGAAAACACCATTCAGGCTTATATGACAGATCTGGTGAAGTGGTTCGATTTTTGCGAACGCCACCATATTAATCCTTTCCCCCCAAGGCATGAATTCATGTCACGTTTCTTAAAAGAAATGTCGGAACAAGGTAAATCCAAAGCGTCGTTACAACGTTATGCTGCAGCAATACGATCGTGGAACCGCTACCTGTCAATTGAGGGATGGATAGAAGAAGAGCAATGGCTACCCTCACTGCCTTCTAAAGAGCAAAAATTACCTCAAATTTTGAGCGAGGGTGAGGTGGAACGCCTTATCTCTTCCTGCAGAGATGGATCAATTTTGGGACAAAGAGACGAGGCCATCTTTGAGGTTACATATGGTTGTGGGCTTAGGGCCTCCGAAGTTTGTTCTCTGACTCTTGGCAACATTGACTGGCATGGCAATGCCATGAGGGTAGTGGGTAAAGGCGATAGGGAAAGAGTTGTTCCATTATTGGGATCCATCAAAGAAAAATTAAAAAGATACGTCGAAATCGTACGACCGCAACTTGACCGAAGAGGGGAACATTGGTTATTTTTAACGCGAACGGGACGGAGACTTCATCGAGAAGATCTATGGAGAATCATGCGTCGTAGAGGAAGGGCAGCAGGCATTCCAACTTCGAGGCTTCATCCGCACGTATTGCGACACTCTTTGGCCACGCATATGTTAAGACGCGGGTTGGATTTAAGGACGTTGCAAGAGTTGCTCGGTCATGCCTCTATATCTACTACGGAACGATATACACATTTGGATTTAGAGCTCCGCGATATATATGATCGGTGTCATCCAAGGGCTTAGGCTTGAACGGAGGTAGGCTCATTTGAGGACATTTCTCATAATTTTGGACGGGTACGGTGTAGGTGAGGCACCAGATGCGAGTCTTTACGGTGATGAGGGGAGCAATACAGCCTATCATATTGCCTTGGCAGTTGGGGGTATGAACTTGACCAATTTGGGAAAACTCGGTTTGCCCCTAATAGTCAACCTGCCAGGAACTCCCGCCCAATGGCCACCGTTGGGAGCTGTTGGGAGGCTGCGCGAGCTTTCGATAGGTAAGGATACGACCACAGGGCATTGGGAGCTTGCCGGGATAATTTTGCGTGACCCATTTCCCACCTTCCCAAATGGCTTTCCCGCAGAAATCATTGAAAATTTTGAAAGGGCAATCGGCAGGAAAACATTGGGAAATTATCCTGCCTCCGGAACAGTTATAATAGAAGAACTTGGACCAAAACACTTAGAAACAGGCTATCCGATAGTCTATACATCGGCAGATAGCGTTTTTCAAATAGCGGCACATGAAGACATTGTACCGGTGGAGACCTTATATGACTGGTGCAAAATAGCGCGCGAGCTACTCCAAGGCGAAGCAGGAGTAGCAAGAGTGATAGCAAGACCCTTTGCCGGAAAACCTGGCAATTTCTTCAGAACCCCCAGGCGCAAGGATTTTTCACTTCCTCCACCTAGGGATACGCTCTTGGATAAGCTATCCGGAAAGGGCTATGACGTCATAACTCTGGGCAAACTCGAAGATATATTCGCAAATCGCGGCATGACTAAGTCTTTGCACTGTTCGGATAATGATGAATGCATGAAGCTTCTTCAAGAATTTAAGGATGAAAACTTTAATGGATTGTTATTTAGTAATCTCATAGACTTCGACATGAAGTATGGCCACCGAAACAACCCGCCCGGCTTCGCTAAGGCGTTGCTGGAATTTGATTGTTGGCTGGGACCTTTCATCGAGGACATGCGATCTGACGACCTTTTGATAATAACCGCAGACCACGGTAACGACCCGCTTACCCCAAGTACTGATCATAGCAGGGAATACGTGCCCTTGCTCGTCTATGGAGACATGATACGTCCCGGAAATATAGGAACCTTTATGGGGTTTTGTTGTTTAGGCAAGACCTTGGCAGATCTTTACGGGGTAGACGATGAGGAAATAGAAGGCTCCTCCTTTGCTGCCTTAATTTTAAAATAGCAAAAGAGCGCTTAACTTAATGGGAGTTGATATAAAATGATATACAAGGACAAAATATCCGAGGCTGTCGAATTCTTAAAGACTAAATTACCGAAAAAACCCCAAATTGCCATGGTTTTAGGCTCTGGCCTAGGTGGCTTCGCGAAAGAAATTCCTAGCGCGATCGATATCCCCTATGAAGATATACCGTTTTGGCCAAAATCAACCGTCCCCGGACACGCCGGACAGCTGGTGTGCGGACAAATGGGAAATAATTACGTAATGACTCTAAATGGCAGGGTGCATTACTACGAGGGCTACTCTATGGACGAAGTTACCTTCCCCATTCGCGTCTGCGGTTTGCTTGGCGTCAAGACGCTAATATTAACCAACGCCTCTGGAGGCATTAATTATGGACTAACCCCCGGAGATCTCGTGCTAATATACGATCATATAAATTTCATGGGGGTTAACCCCTTAAGAAGCGAGGAGGGCAATCTCTTTGAACCGCGTTTCCCTGATATGACCTTTGCCTACGATCATAAGTTGATGGCGCTATGCGAACAAGTAGCGGAAGAAAATAACATCACGCTCAAGCGCGGGATTTACATAGCCTTCAGCGGGCCTTCCTTCGAAACTCCGGCTGAAATTCGCATGGCAAGGATTTTAGGGGCGGACATAGTGGGAATGTCCACAGTTCCGGAAGCCATGGCAGCAAAACAAATGGGCATCCGCGTTTGCGCCATTTCCTGCGTAGCAAACTACGCAGCGGGCATGGAAGACAAGCCGCTAACCCACGAAGAAGTCCTGGAAGAAACTAAAAAGGCTTCAAGTAAACTAGCAATTATATTGCGGAGCTTATGTGATACCGTAAAGGAAAGCTAGATCTTTAAAAGTACAATTTCAGCTTTTAGCTTAACTTTAGTCGCATCCATTCATTATGCTCTAAGTCTATCCAAAGCAGGTGGTCTTTTAGTATTTCTCCTTTTTTTAAAAGCAACTTAATGGCTTCATTGGCTTGAATAGTAGCTATTAAAGCTGGAGTTTGAGGAGGAGTTCCTAACTTTACCTCTATGCCTTTATCCGGAACGTCCTCTCCCAAGATCTTAAAGGGATGTGGGTCTCCAGGCATTATAACCTTTGCCTGTCCAATAAATCCACCAATGGCTCCATGGACGACGGGAATTTCTTTGCTCCTGCAAACCTCAAAAAGGATACGTCTGGAATGATTATTGTCCAAAGCATCAATTGCAACATCCATCCTCTCGACCAACCTTCCAGCCGTTTTTTCATCGAACAGGCAGGGGCAAACATCAACTTCGACGCTTGAGTTGACTTCCTTTATCCTTTTTGCAGCAGCCTGTACTTTTTGCTCTTGCAACGAGCTTTCCATCGCCAAGAGCTGCCTATTCAAGTTATGGGCCACAAAATGATCATTATCCACCAAACGAAGGTATCCTACGCCGGCTCTTGCAAGTATTTCGACATTCCATCCCCCAAGACCACCGCATCCGACCACCATAACTTTGCTTTTTAACAATAAAAGCTGTCCAAAAATGCCGTAGGTGCCGATGTTTCTTGCGTACCTTTCAGGGATCAACCCTTCTTCGAGCAACATTATTTCCAAGCTTTTTTCAGGGATATTGTATTCCATAGATGCGGTTTTTATGGATTTAAAAGGCACAACTGTGCTACCATTTTTAACACTGCCTTCTGATTGTAATCTTTTTAAGATATGCGTGTTCAAGGTATCTAGACCTCCTATAAGACATGAAAGGAGCAATATCAGATTGGACGAAATCTTGGTTAACTATACCCCTCTAATTTTAAAGATGGCTTCGCTCTTGTCAAATGGAGATCCTAATCTGAGAGAAGACCTCATACAGGAGGGGTATATAGGGCTATATCAAGCTATACAACATTATCGCAAAGAAAGGGGAAGTTTTCCTGCCTTTGCGAAGACATGCATTCGCAACGCAATGATATCTTATCTTAGAAAAAACAAGATAAAAGATTTTATCTCGTTGGAAACGATACCAGATCAACCAAGCGAAATAGATATCGATGAAACGTTAAAACAAAGGGAGTTTGCTAAGAATTTATATGCTATATTGACTCCAATGGAATCGACGGCGCTTAAAGCTTTCCTTTACACAGGAAGCATCGCTGAAGCAGCGCGGTTTCTATCGTGGCCATATAAAAGAATGGAAAATGCCATTGCACGGGCGAGAAAAAAGGCGGGCATTCTTGTACAACTAGACAAAGGAGGGAATTAACTATAAGATTTAGTAGACTGAGGAGGCGCTTGGTCGCTGGTGCGGCCCCCAGACTTCAAATCTGGTGTGGGTTAGTGAGGGCTGGCCCGGGTGGGTTCGATTCCCATGCGCCTCCGCCAAGGAGGATTTCGGGTGTCGCAAACGATAAAGGTCGTCGTGATCAATGAACATCGATTATATCGAGAATGCTTTAAACATATACTAGAGATGGAGATGGATATCTCCGTAGTGGGGGAGACGAGCCATGCCGATGATATATACGAGATCGTAGGTACGACTCATCCCGATGTTGTTGTGTACGATGAAGATCTATCGAGAGATGATACAGTAGATCTTATTCAAGAATTATCCAAGAGGTTTAACTCTCTCCGATGTGTTTTGGTAACGACAGAGAATAACTTGCCTCCGGCACATAATCTAAAGAAGTTTGGCATATATGGATGTGTTTTGAAATCGTCAAAGCTCAAGGATCTCTTCTTAGCCATTAGGCATGCAGCAAAAGCTGAGACTTACATAGATCCGCGATTAGAAGCATACAGGGATCATATCGCTTCAATAGGGGACAATGTAGGTCAGTTAAATCATCTAACCCCCCGTGAGAAAGAAGTCCTTTATTGGCTATCTCAAGGTTTTTCCAATCAAAATATAGCTAAAGTAATGTATCTATCCGAGAAAACTGTTAAAAACCACGTCAGCCGCATCCTAAAAAAGCTCGAATTCTCTGACAGAACACAAGCAGCGGTCTTTGCCTGGAAGGTAGGATTCGCGCAAAGTACGCCCGAACAATTTTACGACGACCTGGAAAAAGAAAAAACAACCTGATGCAAAATAACTTCTATGTCTCCTTACTCCTTCCTTTTCCAACGCGTTCCAAAAGGAGTATCCTCCAATATAATACCCCTGTCAGCAAGCTCGTTTCGTATTGAATCGGCCCTGGCAAAATCGCGCATTTTTCTTGCTTCGTCCCTTTCTTTTATGAGCCTTTCTATCTCACTGGACGGTATTTCCTCGGTCTTTGCCAATATCGTTTCCGTCCCTATGATGCCCATGATGTCTTCGACCGTTGCAAAGAATTTCCTTGCATTAATTAAAGCCTTTTTATCTGGGGTTACATTTTCCTTCAAGTAATTATTTAACTCCCTTACCACTTCAAAAACCACCCCTAAAGCCGCTGCCGTATTGCAATCGTCATCTAAGGCTTCGCAGAACCTTCCGTATCCTTCATCAACGATGTCATTAAGCCATGTGTCTGGCACATCCTTTTCTTGGCTCCGTTCCAGGTGAAACATCAAGTCGGAGTAACAATTGCGAAGTCGTTGCAAGCTTCTTGTCGCTTGAGTCAATGACTCATCGGAAAAATCGAGTGGGCTCCTGTAATGAGCTCCCAATATAAAGAGCCTTACGGCAAGAGGTTGATATTTCTTAATTATCTCTCTAACGGTCAAGATGTTACCCAGCGACTTGGACATCTTTTCCTTGTTTATCAGCAAGTAACCGTTATGAACCCAGTATCTTACAAACTGCTTGCCGGTGGCAGCTTCAGCTTGGGCTATTTCGTTTTCGTGATGAGGAAATATCAGGTCGCTTCCACCGCCGTGTATATCCACTGTTTCGCCCAGATACTTCATCGCCATTGCACTGCATTCTATATGCCATCCAGGCCTTCCTGGTCCCCACGGACTATCCCACCAAGGTTCGCCAGCCTTCTGAGCTTTCCACAATACGAAGTCAAGGGGGTGTCTTTTTCTAACATCCACCTCAATCCTGGCCCCGGCCTGGAGTTCTTCGATGCTCTGACCGGAAAGTTTTCCGTATTCCGGAAAACTTTTGACGTCAAAATAAACATTACCTTCGGTTACATAAGCGTGACCATTCTCCATTATCCGCGATATGAGATCAATGATCTCATCGATATGCTTCGTGGCAAGGGGATGGACTGTCGCCCGCTTGACGCCCAAAGGCGCGATGTCCTCGAAGTAGGCATTTATAAAGCGCTCAGCTAATTCTTCGACCGATATGCCAAGCTCGTTAGCCTTATTGATCATCTTATCATCTATATCAGTGAAGTTCTGGACATAGATGACTTCCAAGCCTTTATGCTCCATATATCGTCTCAAGACATCGAAGACGACAAAGGGCCTTGCATTGCCGATATGAATGAAGTCATACACGGTAGGTCCGCATACGTAAAAACCAACTTTACCTTGAATCAAAGGCATAAACTCTTCCTTGCAACGCGTCAAATCATTATATAAAGTTAAACCCATCCTTGCTCTCTCCCTCCCAGTGTGTCAAAATTACATTTATAATCCTATAATAAGAACGTGAAATTAGAAAGTGCGGGAGGAAATTTTAAAAGCAAAAATGCAGGATAAAAATAAGGATGGCCGAAAAATGCCAATAAACCTTGAGGAAAAGGTAAGATGCCTACCTGATAAGCCAGGTGTATATGTCTTTCACGACGAGGACGATAAAGTTTTATATGTAGGAAAAGCAAAATCTCTCAAAAAACGAGTTTCTTCTTACTTTCGCCATAAAGGATTTGCCTCTCCTAGGCTGCGAAAACTTGTCCAGCTAACAAAAGATATCTCTTTTATAAGGACGGAAACGGAAGCTGAGGCCTTTATCGTCGAGGCACGCTTGATAAAACACTACCAGCCCTTCTTTAACATCGAGCTGAAGATGGGCGAACGTTATCCTTGCATTAAAATCACAAACGAGTTATTTCCAAGGGTAGTCATAACGAGACATAAGGAAAACGATGGTTCGATTTACATGGGCCCTTATACGCGGGTCAAAGAACTGAGACAAATTTTAAGGTTAATGGAACGTTATTTTCCTTTAAGGACCTGTAGTTTAAACTTGAAGGAAAAGGCCGTGCAAAGTCGTCCTTGTCTTCGTTACAATCTAGGAAAATGCCTAGCTCCCTGCGCAGGCCTTTGCACACCCAAAGAATACCAAGAACTGGTGGACGACGTCATCTTGCTTTTGAGAGGACAAGCCAGCGCATTGGTCGAAAGTCTCAGAAAAAAAATGGACGAAGCGGCATCGTCACTGGCCTTTGAGAAAGCAGCCCTTTACCGAGACGCCATAAAGGCTATATGGCGTTTAAGCAGACAGCAAGTCTCGTTTACTCTCAAAGATCCAATTGATAAAGAAATTTGGGAGGCAATAGAGAGTTTGCAGGACCTCTTAGGCCTGTCCTCGCCCCTTTGGCGCATTGAAGGCTGCGATATCTCCCATTTAAGTGGAAAAGAGGCATATGGAGTGATCGTGGTTTTCGAGCAAGGCTTGCCGAATCCCTCATTATACAGAAGATATAATATTAAAACGGTAAAAGGGATAGACGATTTTCGCTCCATCGAGGAGATCGTTAAAAGACATTATTCTTCCTCGTTGAAAAGAAATCAACCTCTTCCTCAGCTTCTCCTCATAGATGGTGGCGCTCAACAACTTTCCTTTGCTATGCACGCCTTAGCGGAGCTTAACATCAATGACATTGCCGTTGTAGCACTTGCTGAAAAAGAAGAAGATCTCTACATTCCAAACTCTAGCCTACCGATTAAACTTCCTTTGGACGATCCCGGGCTCAATTTGCTGAGGAGGGTAAGGGACGAGGCTCACAGGTTTGCCCTCTCGTCCCATAATAGCAAGTTTAACAAACGGTACAAACGTTCCGCTCTAGAGGACATCCCTGGAGTAGGAAAAAGAAGGGCGGCAGCCCTTTTGGCCCATTTCGGTAGCGTAGCTCACATTGCGACAAAAACTCCGGAGGAGTTAGAAAAGGTCAATAACATTGGACCTAAAATGGCAAGGCAAATTCTTAAATTTTTAAAAGGTGAATCTGAAGATGAAGATTTCAGAAAAAAGAGTTCATGAACATTACATGCGAATGGCAATGAGTCTAGCCAGAAGGGGAACGGGCGCTACAAGTCCAAATCCTAAGGTCGGATGTGTGATAGTCAAAGATGGTGTAATAGTAGGCATGGACTTCCATCGGCACCCCGGAGCCCCTCATGCCGAAGTAGGAGCGCTTTCGATGGCAAAAGAACTGGCGAAAGACTCTACTCTTTATGTCAACTTGGAACCATGTACCCACTATGGACGCACACCTCCGTGTTGTCCTTTAATCGCTCAAAGTGGAGTAAAAACTGTTTGCATAGCTGTCGAGGACCCCTTCGACAAAGTTCAAGGCAAGGGGATAGAATATCTTCGCTCAAGTGGAATAGAAGTAATCGTCGGCATATTGGAAGAGGAGGCAAGATGGTTAAATCGGGGCTTTTTTATGGCCTTCAAAGAGGGAAGGCCATGGATTACACTGAAAGTGGCCACAAGCTTGGATGGCAATGTAGCCCTTATAGATGGAAGCAGTCGATGGATTACGGGACAAAGCTCCCTTAAGCGATCGCACTTGCTTCGAGCCGAAACAGACGCCATACTTGTTGGAATAGGTACTGTCCTGAAGGACAATCCTGAGTTAACGGTTAGATTGATCGACGGCAAAAATCCCCTTAAAATAGCTTTAGACACATATTTAAGAATCCCGCTCGATGCCAAGTTGTTCAATGAGGGGAAAACGCTAATAGTAACGTCGAAAAATTCGTCCCCGCAAAAGATGGAAGAGTTGATCTCCAAAGGAATAGATGTACTTCAAGTCCCGACGGATTTCAGCGGAAAATTAAACATCAAAGAAATGGTCTTTAAGCTGCCATCGATGGGCATCCACTACCTGTTGGTAGAAGGTGGGCCAAGGGTTCTGTCTTCTTTTTTTGAGGCAGACCTTTGTGACGAAATGGCATTGTTTTATGCGCCCAAGATTATAGGTCAGGGAAAAAGAATATTTCCGCAAATTCTATTAAAGGATATGATTGAAATTCCTAAGGGGAAAATAAGAAGCACAAAAAGGCTGGACGACGATCTCTTGATGGAGGTCGATCTGTGATGTTTACTGGTTTGATAGAGACCATAGGGACTGTGTTGTCCATAGACAGGCGTGGCGACGTTACGAACCTAATAATAGAAGCTCCTGAAATATCTCCCGAACTTTCCGAAAACGAATCCATCTCCGTATCAGGAGCTTGCCTGAGCGTCGTTAAAGCGGGGCATACCAGCTTCATCGCGGAGATGATGGGGGAGACTGTCGCCGTAACGAAACTTGGAATGCTGAAACCTCCCGATAAGGTAAATTTGGAGCGCGCTTTAAAAGTTGGCGATCGACTGGGCGGCCATATAGTCTTGGGGCATGTTGAAGGCATTGGCGTCGTAAGCGAAATATCAAAAAAGACACAAACGAGTACCGTAAGGATAAATGCAGATGCTTCTATCATGCACTACATCGTGCCAAAGGGCTCTATAGCGGTGGATGGAGTGAGTTTAACGGTCATCGACGTCACAAAAACTGATTTTACCGTCGGCATAATCCCCAGCACCTTAAAATTAACGACACTTGGCGACTTGAAGGCTGGAGAACTGGTAAATCTAGAAACGGATATAATAGGTAAGTACATAGAGCGATTTTTAAAATGCTCATCCAGTAACGAGAAAGATAGATCAAGCAATCTAACTTGGGAAAAGTTAGCTAAATACGGATGGCAGTGATAGGCAAGAGGGAGGAATGAGTAGAAAATGGCCTTAGACGAGGTTTTCGCATCGCCCGAGGAAACCGTAAACCTAATAAAAGAGGGCAAGATGATCATCGTCGTCGATGACGAAGACAGAGAAAACGAAGGAGATTTACTGATGGCCGCGTCGAAGGTGACGCCCGAGGCGATAAATTTCATGACTAAGTATGGCAGGGGATTGGTATGTGTTCCGCTTACAGAGGAAAAGGCGAGGCAGTTAGAACTGAAACCAATGGTACTTCACAGCACAGATCCCCATGGCACCGCCTTTACCATTTCAGTTGACGCCAAGGAAGGCACCACCACAGGTATATCGGCTGAAGATAGAGCCATTACGGCTCGTTTGCTTGCGGATTGCAACGCCAAGGCTTCAGACTTTAGACGCCCAGGTCACATCTTTCCGCTGATAGCAAAAAAGGGGGGCGTATTAAAACGAGCCGGTCATACGGAAGCTGCCGTCGATTTAGCAAGACTTGCAGGCCTGGAACCGGTTGGTGTGATATGTGAGATAATGAACGATGACGGCACCATGGCCAGGCTCCCTCAACTGATCGAGTTCGCAAAAAAGTTTGACCTCAAGATAACGACTATAAAGGATTTAATACGCTATAGGCACAGGAGAGAAAAGCTCGTTGAAAGGGTTTCAATGGTTGCCCTTCCAACCGAGTATGGCAATTTCGTTGCCCACGCTTATCGTTGGATATTGGATGATGTTCTCGATCGTTTGCACATTGCATTAGTCAAAGGGGAAATTAATGAAGGTGACGAAGTGCTGGTAAGAGTGCACTCAGAGTGCCTTACAGGTGACGTTTTTGGATCTCTCAGGTGCGATTGTGGTGCTCAACTTCGCAAAGCTATGCAAATGATAGAACACGAGGGGAGGGGCATCGTGCTTTACATGCGCCAAGAGGGCAGAGGCATTGGATTGTACAAAAAACTTAAGGCCTACGAGCTTCAGGAAAGGGGAATGGACACTGTGGAAGCCAACCTAAAACTTGGGGTCAGTCCCGATTTGAGGGATTATGGGATAGGAGCTCAAATACTCTTTGACCTCGGTGTGAGAAAGCTGCGCTTAATGACCAACAATCCCAAAAAAGTTATAGGCCTCGAGGGATATGGTTTGAAGGTCGTCGAGAGGGTTCCCATAGAAATAAAACCAAATCCCTATAATTTTAATTACTTGAAGACCAAGAAAGAAAAGATGGGTCATCTGTTTCATTAAAACGGGCATTCCCAACATGATTAAAAAATTTCAAAAGGAGGGCAAATATTATGCGCATTCTTCAGGGCAACCTCATGGGAGAAGGACAAAAAATTGCTTTGGTGGCATCCCGCTTTAACGAGCTTATTACTAGTAAGTTGATAGAAGGAGCCAAGGACGTATTATTTAGACATGGGGTTAGACAACAAGACATAGATTTGTATTGGGTGCCCGGTGCTTGGGAATTGCCCTTGGTAGCTCAAGAGGTAACATTGTCCGGTAAATACGACGCTGTTATTCCTTTAGGAGCCATCATTCGGGGTGATACGCCCCATTTCGATTACGTGGCTTCCGAGGTTGCAAAGGGGTTGGCCAAAATCGCCATAGATCATCGTGTTCCCGTAGTCTTTGGCGTACTCACTTGCGACAATCTTGAACAGGCGTTATTGCGTGCCGGAAGCAAATCGGGCAACAAGGGCGCAGAAGCAGCCATGGCCGCCATTGAAATGATTAATTTACTTGCTCAAATACGAAATCAGAAAGGTGGTACTCAAATTGCTTGATATCAAATGGATCAGGGAAAATACAGATGAAGTAAAGAGAATGCTCGAGAATAGAGGCTATGACTACCCTCTAGACGAATTGTTGAAACTGGACACCTTACGCAGAGAAAAGCTGATCGAAGTAGAAAGCCTTAAGGCCAAAAGAAACGAAGGCTCCAAGGAAGTGGCTAGACTAAAATCGGAGGGAAAAGATCCTTCTGATTTAGTGGAAGAAATCCGAGGGATAAACGAAACGATCAAGACACTGGATCAAGAAGTCCAGGAAATTGAAACGCGGCTAAGAGATCTGCTGCTTCTGATCCCCAATAAACCCCACGAGACAGTGCCAGTTGGCAAATCCGAGGAGTACAATTTGACGATTCGCCACGTCGGGGAAATCCCAGAGTTCGACTTTGAGCCCAAGCCGCACTGGGAGTTGGGGGAAAATTTGGGAATATTGGACTTTGAAGCAGGCATAAAGTTGGCAGGCAGCAGGTTTACCGTTTTAAGGGGACATGGGTCACGTTTGGCAAGGTCTCTCATCAACTTTATGCTAGACTTGCATACACGAGAACATAGTTATCTTGAGTTCGAGCCGCCCTTCCTCGTTAACTCCAAGACCATGGAAGGTACCGGACAGTTGCCCAAGTTTGCAAATGACCTATATCACTGCGAAAGCGATGACCTTTGGCTGATACCAACTGCAGAGGTTCCACTCACTAACATGCATGCGGAGGAAATATTGGAAGAAGATGTATTGCCTCTTTACTATACCGCTTATACGCCTTGCTTTAGGAGAGAGGCTGGAAGTCACGGGCGAGACGTGAGAGGTATGTTAAGGCAACACCAGTTTGATAAGGTAGAGCTTGTCAAGATATGCACTCCCGAAGCCAGCTACGAAGAATTAGAAAAGCTCACACAAAACGCCGAGGAGGTCTTAAAAAGACTGGAACTTCCCTACCGCGTCGTATCTCTTTGCACGGGAGACCTTGGCTTTGCCGCCAGCAAAACTTACGATTTAGAAGTATGGCTCCCATCGCAAAATACTTACAGAGAAATTAGCTCCTGCAGCAATTGCGAAGACTTCCAAGCTCGACGTATGAACACAAGATACAGGCCCCGCGGAGCAAAGGGGACGCGCTTCGTCCATACACTCAACGGCTCAGGAATAGCCGTAGGCAGATGTCTCATAGCAATCATGGAAAACTACCAACAAGAAGACGGATCAATCAAGATTCCGGATGTATTGGTTCCCTACATGAATGGGCTGACTGAGATACGGCATTTTCGCTAAAAGAAGAATAAGTCCATGTAAAGGAACTTTCAAAGGGCTCCGGCTTATCTTTAGTAAAAATAAGTATAGACTTGTCATCGTTGCTGACGGAATCTAGCTGTACGGGAAATATAAACTTGTCAAAATCGAGGAGCGGTTGAACTTTTTCAATCAATTCCTGAGTTGCATGTTCTGGAAGGCGAAATCCATCGGCGTATAATTTACAGTTTTTTAGATATATTTTATTTCCGCCTACGACTTCAAGTTCGCCGATAAGTTTGGCCAATATGTTAAGCTTAAATAGCAGCAGTGGTTGTTCATAAACGGCAATAGCAACAACTTTGCCATTCCTTAAGTCGAACTTGAAATTGCTCCATCTTTTATCTTTTAATTCATATTTTTTTAATGCATTATTTACATCTTCTTCAAGCAATCTTGCTTCAAACAGAACGGTTGAGACTTCTTTTGGGCGTAACTTTTCTTTCCACTCGACAGGCGGATTAAAATAAACGTCTCTTGCTTCGATGGCTATTTCGTCAATGCGCAAGCCCTCTACAACCGCTCCCTGCAGTTTCATGTATAAATGAGATACATATCCGTCACAGGTTGGAAGGCTGTCTACGATGACCAAGGCTTGTTCCGGAGAAAGTTCCTCTACGAAGTGACTGCCCAGTACCTCTATCGGAATGGTGCAGGCTCCGGCAGGAAGGGACATAAATATGATCAGTAAAAAAACTATCCAATGTTTAATAAGTAGTGAAGTGAAAATATTTCTTTTAAACTTCATGTAATACATCAGCCCTTTCATGATAAAATTATGAACAGACCATCTTGAGGGGAGAGATCCCAAAATGGGAGAGGCTTATCTTTTGATCGTTCTAACGGCATTGGGTTGTTTGATCTTTGAAAAAGCAACAAAAAAACGACTCTCCACAGCCCAATGGGATTATACAAGAGATGTGCTCATGGTGGCCAGTGTATCCTTGCTTTCCATAAGCATTGGTAGTCGTGTTTCTTCTATTATAGTTGCTTATGGAATCGTTTTTGCTGTCGCTGCCATGGGAGAAAGGCTGTATCCTTCAACATTCTGGCCTTTTTTAAAAATAGCGCTGGCGTTAGCTTTCGCTTTTAATGGACCGCAAATAAACTTTTTGAGCTTAGGAAGGGATAGTTTTTATTACCTATCCTCGAAAGTAGCCATCATGGCTACGGCTACATGGTTGTTATTGTGCCAGGCTTTCTTGCGGGAAGTGGACGAAATTTCAGGCCTGTCCGGCCATTTAATGGCCATAACGTGGGTTCTTTTATGGGGGGTCAGCTTCTTTTTAGGGCAAGACCTGAAGGATGCAATGTGGATTTCCTTTACCGGTATACTTCTTTGCCTAATCTTTTGGAGTAGGATAGGTCATACTTATCGAAGGTTGGGCAATCCTCTTGTCTATTTTTGGTCTACCCTCATTGCTGGCACATCACTCATAGGTGTCAGCAAAGGCGTCACCTTTGCAACAATATTATTGCCTTTATCCTTATTTGCCCTTCCGATCATGGAAGCCTCGCTCGGATTCGCAAGTAAAGCCTTCACCGATAATGTGCAATGGAACATTTCCCTCTACGAAAAACTGGTGTCAATGGGCATAGATCATCCTCAATCTGTAAGATTGGTTGCCGCCTTTTGCATGACCTTGGGAACCTCTGTCGCTCTTTTTCAACTTATTCCTCCTCCATGGGGATTAAGAATTTCCCTTATCGTCCTGGCGGGAGGCATAGTAGCTTTTTTAGCCTACATTTCAAGGAATACGGCTCATGAAGATCAACGCAGACCAGCTTTATGGGGCATTTTCGTGGATAACGTATCCTTGGACTACGTGCTAAACAAGGTGATCTTTTGGACGAATCAGGAAAACGATCAAAATTACATGATAGTGACACCCAATGCCTTGGTGGCCGAAAGATCAAGATACGATAGAGAGCTAAGAGAAGCTATAAAATCCGCCGATCTCTCGTTACCTGACGGAACAGGACTCATATGGGGATTTAGGTTGTTGGGAATTAAAATCCAGGAGCGAATTACCGGCATAGACTTCATGAAAAATTTATGTGAAATAGCAAGATATAGGGAATTACCCATATTCTTGCTGGGCAGCACTGATGATGTAGTCGAAAAAGCTTCCGAGCGCCTAATGGACGAATATCCGGGTTTAAAGGTAGCCGGTTTTCATCACGGCTATTTCACAGAAGAAAATGACGAAGAGATATGCGAAAAGATCAACGAAAGTGGTGCAAAAATCCTTTTTGTTGGACTGGGCGTGCCCAAGCAGGAAATATGGATAAAACGCAATTTGGAAAGGCTTAAAGGTGTTGTTGCTATAGGAGTCGGGGGTAGCTTCGATGTCATCTCTGGCCGCCTAAAAAGGGCACCCAAGGTGTGGCAAAACATGGGATTGGAGTGGTTATATCGAACCATTCAGGAACCATGGAGATTAAAACGTACAGTCAGATTGCCTTTATTTGTGGTGCTGATCCTTCTTACCAGGTTAGGACTTTATAGCAGGAGGATAAGTTAATGGACATAGTTGCACAAGATCTAATGCAAAAAGACCTCACTGTTTTATTGAAGGATGATTTGGTAATTGATGCAGTAAAAATGTTTTACATTCACAAGGTCACCGGCGTGCCTGTAATAGAGGGGGATTGGCACCTGGTTGGCTTTATTTCAGAAAGCGATATTTTAAAAGCCACACTTCCTACCTATCTTGAGGCCATAACCTCATCCGCTTTTTTGAGCAAAGAAGGAGAATTAATTTTTTTCGATAAAATCCATGACATCGGGCTTAAAAGGGTAGAGGAGTTCATGACGAAAGAAGTCATTTACGTTGATCCAACGACAAGCCTGATAAGCGTTGTGGACCTAATGATGCGAAAGCGGGTCAAAAGGCTTCCTGTGGTTGAAAATGGAAGGTTCGTGGGAATGATAGACAGATGCGCTTTCTGTGAGTTTCTCATGGAAAGAGGGGTTTTGAGTGAATGAGCAAGTTAGCGAAAATGGAGATTTCACGGAAGAAATAGAGTCCTTTAAAGATTCGCTGGATCAAGAGTACGAACGCAGGATTGCCGAGATCGATAAAAAGCGAGAGGAAATTTTGAGGCAAATCCAAGAGATGTGCGCCAAGAAAATGGAATCCTTCCAAGAGGAGCTCAAAGAGGAAGAAAAAAGGGCTTTGCTCCAAGCTGAAGAGCTGGAAAAAAGATACAAGATCATGGCAGAAGATCTTGTCAAGGAAATAAATAAATCCAAGCTGATAGAATCGATACTCCATGACATTTCGGGAGATTTATGGCCAAACCTTGGCAGCGGGACTAAACAAAAAACTTAAAATTACAGAAGGAGGGCTTGGATAAGTTTTGATTACCGATATGGTTAATCTAAAAATAATAGGGTTAAAAAGCGATGGCAAGGATTTATTAGAACACATACGCGATCTTGGTGTCCTTCACATTGAAGAAGAAAAGGAGTATTACCAGGTTACCGAGGAACCGTTGATCGAAAAAATGCGTTTTTTACGAGCTGGCGTTTTAGGCTTACTGGAAGATCTGGGTTGGAAGGACTTAGATAATCCGGATTGGGGTCTAGTCGAATCGCTGCGCGAAATTGTACCGCTTAATGATATAGCAGTCTTGGAAGAAATCGAAAAAAGCTTGATGGAATTTAAAGAACGTCTGAGTGAAATGACAGATGAAGTACGAGCTCTAGAAGAGTCCACGGTTGCCCTTAAGCAAGTTCATTACATTGCTACTCACTTTCATTCTTTTTTCTCGGAAGAAAAAAAGAATGAAAAAGTCGTTTCATTATGGTTGGTTGACTCGAGCAAACTGGATAACTTGCTAAAGGGGTTGGAAAGAACGATTCGCTCCCTTACTCCAGTGGTAGAAAGACCTTACCTGAACCACAAGGCAATTTCTCAGGGAGAAAATTTCCTTGTTTTAGCATTGAGCGTCAATCCTGAAAGCTCCTCGGCAGTTTCGAAACTCATGGAAGAATTCGGTTGTATATCCTATCTGGTCCCCAAAACCGCCATGGACGAGTTGGCTCTTGAGTCACCGAATGCGTCTCAAATGGAGCTTAAATGGCTGCCAAAGAAGTTAGCGCAAGCAAAAACAACACTGGATGCAGCCAAAAGAGAGTGGGGGCCCCGATTGGCTGCTCTTTACGTTATATTAGATGAGGAACTAGAATTGCTTGTCTTAGAAAAAAAGTTCTCAGGAGGTGGGGAACTTTTTACTTTAAACGGTTGGGTCCCGCTTTCAGCGCTCGAAGACACGGTTTCGTCTTTAAAGCACCGATTTGGCGAGAGGATACTCGCGACATGGCGAGCTCCCGAACCCCAAGAATGGCCTAAGGTTCCAATTTTGCTTAAAAACTCTAAATGGGCGAAGCCCTTTGAGCTATTTTTAAAGCTACTTCCTATGCCAGGCTACAAAAGCATAGATCCTACAGCCTTAATAGCCATATTTTTCCCATTTTTCGCTGGCTGCATGATAGGAGACATAGGATATGGTATTGTGTTTGGACTTATTGGTTTATGGATGTTTAAAAAATATCGCAATAGAAGCGCCATGATGATGAATGTCTCTCAAATACTCATGAACATAGCCATTTTGAGCATTTTATGGGGTTTCTTGTATGGCGAGTTCTTCGGTGATTTAGGCCATAGACTAATTCACCTCAAACCACTGTGGGTTGAAAGAACAGAAGGAATCATTCCGGTGATGGCTTTCACCATCGCCTTAGGAATGGCTCACATATTATTGGGGCTAGCGTTAGGAGCATACGAAGGTGTCAGGCATAATAAAAAACGACATGTTTATGAACGATTAGGAACTCTTTTCACATTACTTGGCATCTTGCTTTTCATCGTAAATCACATGGACTTGGTCAACCTCAATTTCATGTGGGCGGCATTGGTTTTTCTTGTCTTTGGATTAGCATTTTTGATAAAGGGAAGAAATCTTGCGGGCCTAATTGAAACAATAGGATCTATCGGAAACATACTTAGCTACATCCGTATTGCAGCGATAGGTTTATCATCGGCCATCCTGGCTATGGTCGCAACAAAATTCGTCGACGTTTTAGGGGTTTCTTTTTTCGGGATATTGCTTGCCTTCTCGATCCATTTGCTCAATTTGATTATAGCTATCGCAGGTTCTGTATTACACTCTGCTCGTTTACATTATGTGGAGTTTTTTGGTAAATTCTATGAAGGGGTGGGAAACAAGTACAAACCGCTTAAAAGAAGGAGGGGAACCGCTTGGAAAAAGCCTTAATAGGATTAGGTGCTGCTTTAGCCGTGGGCATTCCAGCTTTAGCTACCGCTTATGCCCAAGCGAAAATAGGAAGTGCTGGTGCTGCCACGATTGCGGAAAAACCAGAAACGGCCGCAATGATGATAATACTTGAGGCCCTACCGGAAACTATGGTAATATTGGGCTTCGTTGTGGCTATAATGCTTATTTTACAGTTTGCTTAAAATTAACCGAGTGGTCATCGATGGATTCGCAAGAGCTAGAAAAGTTCAAAGTTATTTTAAAAGGCGAATACGAAAAGCGCGTCAGGGAATATGAGCAAAAAATAGAGGAAGAATTGGCAGAAATCGCAGCCTCTAAGATGCTGGAACTTGAAAGGAAAATGGAAGAGATCAGAAAGAGTCGTTCTAAAACCTTACAAGAACGCTTGGACTTTTTGAAGTTGAAGGCAGTAAAATCAGGTAAAGACATAATAATCAATGAAGCAAACACACTTTTTCTCGATATCGAAAATACAGCCAAACAAATAACATGCAATGCTAAGGTAAATCCAGCAAATTATAGCAGAATGCTAAACGAGCTTATTAAAGAAGCTGTTAAGGCATTATCTAGCGAAAGTGGCATCATTTGGCTCCCTCCCGATGATAAGGACTTGCTTGCTTCCATACCAAAGGGATTCAGCCTTTCGATCATCGAAAACCTTGAATCATGGGGAGGACCCATAGTCACAGACGAAGAAGGGGAAAGGATTGTCGAAAACACAATTAAAGGGCGATTTGAAAAACTCGCTCCCCTCATCCAGCAAAGGATTGGGAAAGTCCTATCTCCGCTTTTGGAGGAGATTGATAGGGCATAAAGAAAACTACAGCTACTTATGCGCCGCCCTAAAAGGAAGGGCGGCCAGATTTTATAAGTGGGAAGAATTATGCGCTTTGGCTCGTGGTGATTTTAAGGCGTTGGAATCCGAATTTCTTGAGGGACGATACCGCGAAAGCTATCGTTCGCAGATATTGTCAGCTCTGTCTTCACCCTTGCGCAAAATTGAACTGTCGATCATGTTTGAGGTCACAAAACGCTTAAGAACCGCTCACTCAAAAGCCGAAGGGGAGCCTTATGACTTAATGTCAGTAGTTTTAAGCAGGGGAGATCTTCACAACTTTCGCGTAATTCTTCGACGGTTCGCCAGCAATCATCGCATTCAAACTGAAGAATACTTGTGGCATTTGTACGGGAATCTTCCCAGGAAGTTCTACAAGAACATATGGGATTCCAATAACATACCTGCGGCAAGGGAGGAGATTTATCTTTTTGACGACCCTCACGGGATGATATTGGATAAGGCCTTGATGGTCTTGCAAAACACAGGAAACTTGATCAAAGCTGAGCGGGATTTAATCCTAAGCTACATAAATTATCATGAAGGCATCGTTTCAAAATACCAAAATAAGAATGGGGCGTTAGTCCGAGAATTCCTCGGCAGGCTTGTCGATCTATGGAACATAAATTTATGGCTTAGAGAGAGGGCCAATATAGTAAGCAAAGAAGAGGGATTAAGATATCTTCCAGGAGGAGCGTGGATTAATCCTGAAGTTTTGGCCAAAGCCAAAGTCATAACCGAGGCTGTCCACGGCACCCCTTGGCGTAAGGCCGTTAGAAAAGGTGGATTTAAGTCATTTCAAGAATTTCAATGGCACCTTCAAAGCGAGTTTTGGACGTGGCAGGTATCTCTTTTTCGCAAAGACCCATTGGGTTTTGAGGTGCCCTTCGGATATATAGCAAAGGTGTTGGTGGAGTGGAGCAACTTGAATATCATAGCCGTAGGAATCGCTTTTGGGTCACATCCGGAAAAAATCATAGGCAGGTTAATCCCAATCAAATGATCATTAGGAGGACTACTTTATGAAAAACTTGGCTGTCGAGCTGGAAGTAATCGTCTTAGGGAGAGAGATATTTACGGACCTCTGGAGATTATTTGGTTTTAAAGCAGTGATATGTGAAGATCCCAATAATGTGTATGCAATTTGGAAGGAGCTCATTTCAGAAAACGTTGCAGTGATAATAGTTGAAGATAACTGGTTTTCCGAGATGCCCCTGAGACTGCGCCTACTGGCAGAGCGATCCGTTACCCCCACATGGGTGCAATTTCCCACACTATCATTAGAAGGAGAGAGCATAGTTGCAAAATAATGAAGGACAAATCAAGGGTATATCGGGATCAGTTGTAACGTCGAGGTGTTTTCCTAACACGTCAATTTACGAAGTCGCTCGCGTGGGCAACGAAAGATTGCTTGGAGAAGTGGTGCGCCTCAGGAAGGACATGGCAGATATTCAGGTTTACGAAGACACGACTGGCCTTCGGGTCGGCGACCCGGTGACATTTACGGGTGAACTCTTGTCCGTTAAGCTTGGACCTGGCTTGTTAGGACAGGTTTTAGACGGCATTGGAAGGCCTCTTGGGAAGCTCGGAAAGATTTCTCCTTATGTATCAAAGGGCATTCATATCGATACAATTGGTGATGAAATATGGTCTTTTAAGCCCCGCCGCCATAAAGGAGATCATGTTGGGCCCGGTGACATATTAGGAGAAGTAAAAGAAAAGGGCCTAACACACATGATCATGGTCCCTTTAAGTGCCAATGCTGAGAGTCAACAGGAGATTGCATGGATAGCGCCTTCCGGAGAGTATTCAAGTGGCGATACAATATGTGAAATAAACGGGCGAGCTGTTAAGATGCATCAGAAGTGGAACGTACGGATTCCAAGGAAGGCTGGCAAAAAGTTAGATTTAAACAGGCCTCTGATAACCGGAACACGAGTATTGGATGTCTTTTTTCCGCTTGCTCTGGGAGGCACTGCCGTAATTCCTGGTGGATTCGGCACGGGCAAAACCGTAACACAACAATCCATAGCGAGATGGGCCGATGTCGACATTGTCATTTACATTGGTTGCGGAGAACGTGGGAATGAAATGACCGAGGTTTTAGAGGAATTCCCCACACTAAAGGACATTCGTAAGGGAATTCTCCTCATAGATAGAATGATACTCATCGCTAATACATCTAATATGCCCGTAGCAGCAAGAGAAGCGAGCATATACCTAGGCATGACCATAGCTGAGTATTATCGCGATATGGGATATAATGTTGCGATAATCGCTGACTCCATCAGCAGATGGGCGGAAGCGTTAAGGGAAATCTCTGGACGACTCGAGGAAATGCCTGGTGAGGAAGGTTATCCAGCTTATTTAGCATCTAGGCTCGCAGGTTACTATGAACGTTCGGGAAACGTTATCCCACTTGGAAGCCCTGAGCGTACCGGATCCATATCGGTAATTAATGCTATATCACCGCCAGGTGGTGACTTTTCAGAACCTGTCACCCAAGCGGGTTTGCGCCTTTCTGGCTGTTTTTGGGCACTGGATAAAGCTCTTGCCAGAAAAAGACATTTTCCATCCGTTAATTGGGCACAAAGCTATTCGCTATACATCGAAACTCTGGACGATTATTTTGGGCAACACATTTCTGAAGAATGGATACCCTTGAGAGAATTCGCCCTTGGGGTGTTGCATGAAGGCAAAACATTGCAAGAGACAGTCCAAATTGTTGGGAGAGACGGTATAACGGAAGAAGAAAAATGGACCCTTAAGCTGGCAGAGTTATTTGATATATTTTATCTCCAACAAAACGCCTTCGACATCATAGATGCTTATTGCGATCCTACCAGGCAATTCATGATGCTAAAAACTTTAAAGATATTGGATGAAGAGGTCAAAAGGGCACTATATAGTGGCGTATTGTTTGAACAAATAGACTCCAAGTTGTCCTTTGCTCGAGATCTCATGGATCTACGAATAAAGGAAAATGAAGCTTATGAGGAATCTTTAAATTCCTATATAACAGAGCTAAAGAATAATCTGTCTAATTTTTTGGCGGTGTAGATAAAGATGAGATTACTAAAAGAAGGCTACAAGACGATCGAAAAAATAACGGGCCCGTTGATTTTCATCAACAAAGTAGCAAGCGCGGGCATCGGCGAAATCGTTAGGATAACATCGAGTTTTGGGGAAGATTACGGTCAAATACTTCAGATTACTAACGATCTTTGTCTAATACAGGTCTTCGGAGAAACAATGGGACTTGCACCGAACAACACTGTCGTATGGCTAGAAAGAGACGTGATAAAAGTCCCCTTGGGCATATCACTTCAAGGGCGTATACTAAACGGTCGAGCCGTTCCAATGGACGGAGGAGGGCCCATATTCTGTGTAGAAAAATGGGCACCAATTCAAGGTCATATAATAAACCCCTGGAGGCGTAGAAGCCCCCATGAATTTATTGAAACAGGCATATCAACAATTGATTTTATGAATACTCTGGTAAAAGGACAAAAACTTCCCATCTTCACCGGAAGTGGACTCCCAGCCAACAAGTTGGCAGCGCAAATAGCAAAATATGCAAGGACTTTTACATCTTCGGACAATGCGCCACCTTTCCTGGTTGTGTTCGCCGCTATCGGCATAACCCAAGGGGAAGCGTCTTTCTTTAAACGAGTCTTCGAGCAGGACGGATCTATTTATCGAGGGGTATTTTTCTTCAATTTGGCCAAAGATCCGACCATAGAAAGGATCCTGACTCCCAGGATGGCCTTGACCGTGGCCGAATATTTTGCCTTCGAGAAGGGATACGATGTCCTTGTAATACTCACTGACATGTTACATTACTGCGAAGCGCTGAGAGAAATAAGCTCGGCCCGAGAAGAAATCCCCGGGCGAAGGGGTTTTCCTTCTTACATGTACTCGGATCTAGCCAGCATTTATGAGCGAGCTGGTTGCATTTCCGGAATTGAAGGAAGCGTTACCCAAATTCCGATCGTAACGATGCCGGACGATGATTTGACCCACCCCGTCCCCGACCTAACAGGATACATAACCGAGGGTCAGATAGTGATGGATAGAAAACTTCACGGTAGGAGAATATATCCTCCTATCGACATCCTCTCAAGTTTAAGCAGGCTAATGAATAAAGGAATCGGCGAGGGATCTACAGTACCAGAACATCGCCTCCTATCTGATCAACTATACGCCGCTTATGGGCGTTTTAAAGATATAACTAGGCTTAAGGCCATAGTTGGTGAAGAGGGATTGACAACAACGGAGTTATCATTTTTAGACTTTGGCGAAAAATTTGAGACTCATTTCATAAACCAGGGAGATAGACGTCGTCCCTTCGATGAATCACTTAAATATGCCTGGGACTGTCTGGCAACGCTCCCAGTGGAAGAATTGCATCGTCTGCCATCGCAACTCATCGATGAATTGATTACCAAGAAGGAGCTAAACCATGATTCGCAGACCACCGACTAGAAATCAACTTCTAGAACTTAAACGAAACATATATTCTTTTGAACAAGGCAAGGAGATCTTGGAAAAAAAGAGGGACGTCCTCTTGCAATTAATAGAAAACGACAGGAAAGGTTTTAAAGATGTAAAAAGTGCATTCTTACAGAGCTGTACAAAGATATATTCATCATATACACTGACACGACTACACGATGGAGAAGCGTCGATATCGCTTTTGGGGGTTAGTATACCTCCCAGTAGGGTTTCGAGAAGGCTTAATCAAGCGATGGGGTGTAAATATCCTTCTTTCTTTCCCATCGAGGATTTCCCCTCATCAACAGAACTCTACGATCCCATGCTTTTTTCACTTCATGTAGACATGTTAATACATGATCTGGCGGAGGCAAGGAAATCACTTTGGGAGTATATAAATTTACATGTAAAATTAAAGGCATTGGAAGGAGAGCTAAGAAAAACGCTTCTTCGGATTAATACAATGGAACAATCTATCTTGCCTAAGCTAGAAGAAGAAAGACACCAAATTGCTCTACATTTAAGCGAAAGGGAAAGACAAGAGCAATTTATCACAAAGAGTTGGTTGAAGAAAAAAAGACCTACTGGGAGGTAGTGAAGATGAAAATGGACAAGCTAATGAGACAAGCTCAAAAGATGCAGGAACAAATGCTAAAAATTCAAGAGGAACTCGCCAATGAAACCGTAGAAGGCGAAAGTGGGGGAGGAGTAGTCAAAGTAAAATGCAACGGACAGGGGGATTTTATCTCTATCTCGATAGATCCGGAGGTGGTAAACTCAGATGACGTCGAAATGCTAGAAGACTTAATATTGGCAGCCATAAATGAAGCCCAAAGAAAAAGCAAGGATTTGGCGAACGAAAGATTGAGCAAATTAGGAGCTGGCTTTGGTTTGCCCGGGCTCATATAGCAACAAGGTGCAATTATAAAAAATCAATAAAGCAGGTGGAATAGTTGGCTTTAGCGAAGTCTTTAGATGATTTAATACGTTTGCTTGAGAAATTTCCTGGCATAGGGGAGAAGAGCGCCCGTAGAATGGTTTTGTTTTTGTTGCAACAACCAAAAAGTTTTTCTGAGGCCTTAGTCGAAGCTATACATAAGTGTAGTTTTTCCCTTTTTCCATGCAGTCTTTGCGGCAACATTACCGACGAAGATCCTTGCTCTATTTGCAATGATCCCTTTAGGGACAGGTCTACCATATGTGTCGTAGAATCCGTAGAAGACCTCATCACACTGGAGCAGGCAGGCATATACAACGGGCTTTATTTCGTACTCGGTGTATTGTATTCTCCCTTAGATGAGAAAGAAGTGCCTACCCAAGTTATTGAGCACCTGATTGAAAGGGTGTCGCAAAGCGATATAAAGGAGGTAATATTGGCGTTTAGTCCAAAGGTAGAAGGAGAGTTGACGATGAATTTGATCTCTTCGGCGCTGGAATCTCTGCCTGTAACAATAAGCAGATTGTCTTATGGCCTTCCCGTTGGTGGCAGTGTGAGCTTCGCTGACAGAACGACCTTACACGCCGCATTTGAAGCTAGGACATGCTTAAAAAGAGGTAAAAGCAGACAATAAACAGGAGGTATACTTATATGCAAGATGGCATGGGACGACTTGTCAACATAATAATAAGAACCCTTTTAAGCATATTAGGCGCAATAGCCGGATATCAATTAGCACAATATTTATCGGGAACTTCCTGGTGGCCAAAGGATGCCTTAATATGGGATCTTGCGATGTGGGGGGTCATTATTACGATTCCTGCCCTCGCTGGCTACCTAATAGCTCCTTTGTTCATTAGAGGGATTGCACGCATCGGTCAGATATTTGAAAAATCACTACAAAGTTTTTCATGGCAAGATTTGTTCGTCGCTATTTTAGGTTTAATTGTAGGCTTAATAGTGGCAAATTTATTGGCCATGCCTTTGTCGTCTATACCGAACTTAGGTTTTTACTTAGCAATTTTGTTAAACATTGTCTTGGGATATATTGGCCTAATCCTTTTTTTAAAAAGAAAGGACGAAATAGTAGGTATGTGGTCCTCTTTTGAAACCCTGCGAGATAAATTTCATCTGAAGGGTAAAAAGGTGCGCGAAGAGGACACAGAAGCAAGCCTTAAGCTGCTTGATACAAGCGCGCTTATTGACGCTAGAATTTTAGATATCGCTAAAGTTGGCTTTATAGAAGGTTCTATTTGTATTCCGGGATTCGTATTGCTGGAGTTACAAGCAATTGCTGACTCAACCGATCCTCTCAGAAGGGCGAAAGGACGAAGAGGCATGGAAGTGGTGGAAGAGCTCCAAAAACTGCCCGACGTAAAGGTTGAGATATTGGAACACTCTTTAAAAGAGTTGAAGGCAGACACGGTCGATGAAGGTTTAATAGAGCTCGCCAAGAGATTAAAGGCAAAAATAATCACTACTGATTATAATCTTAATAAAATAGCAAGCATTCAAGGATTACACGTCTTGAACGTAAACGATCTTGCCAATGCCTTAAAACCTGTATTGATACCGGGAGAAACCTTAGAAGTTGATGTAATTAAAGAGGGAAAGGAACCGAACCAAGGAGTGGCATATCTCACAGACGGAACGATGTTGGTCGTCGAAGATGGCGAAAAGTACATCGGTAAAAGAGTCGAAGTGGTGATAACTTCTCTACTGCAAACCTCAGCTGGGAGGTTAATATTCGGCAGAGTGAAGCGTGAGGCAAATTGATGACCTTTAAAAAATGTTCCTTCATCCTGCTGGCCGGGGGAAAAGGAGCGCGAATGGAAAGTCCTTTTAAACAGTTTCGTCTTTTAGGCGGCATGCCCCTTTGGGCTTGGAGTTTTAAACTTTCAAGCGAACTTTACGACATGGGACTCATTGGCGAAGTGATCGTGGTTTTTCCAAAAGGCTTTGACTTTTCAAACGAGGTCAAAATTATAAACGAGCTAAACATACCTTTTAAAGTTAATGTCGTTGAGGGAGGGGAAACAAGGGCTATATCCTCCTTAGCGGGCATAGGCGCTGCCAGTGGCGATTACGTGTTAGTACACGATGCGGCTCGTCCCTTTGCCTCTTCCTCTTTAGTTCAACGTATAATATCGTCTATAACCCCCCTAACCGGAGTCATACCCTTGACCCCCGTTAGGGATGCCTTAAAGAAGGTATCAAACAAGGGTGAAATTTTCCCTGTATCCAGAGAAAACCTATGGTCCACACAAACGCCTCAGGCTTTTCCGAGGGAGGAGTTGATCGCGGTCATGAAACTCGCGGACAACAATATGTCTGACGAGGCAGAAGCCTGGATAAAAGCAGGATATCCCATTAACTTTGTTGAAGGCGAGCCAAGCAACATTAAAGTTACTTATGAAAGCGATTTCAAGTTTTGCGAGACGATTGCTAGAGGAATGAGCCAATGGAGAGTGGGACACGGATTCGATGTGCACCCTCTGCGACCCTGGCGAAAACTGATCCTGGCGGGACATCTAATACCCGATGCTCCCTTGGGATTAGAAGGTCATTCTGACGGGGATGTGATCTCTCACGCAGTAGCCGACGCATTGCTTGGAGCTGCCGGAGAACCTGATTTAGGCACCCTTTATCCTTCTTCGGACGAGCGGTATAAGGATGCCTCAAGCATTATTTTCTTAGAAGAGATATCGCATTTTTTATCAAAGAAAAATTGGAGCTTAATTTGGCTTGACATCACGTTAGAAGCACAATTGCCCCGACTTTCTAAATTCATCAACTGTTTTAAGATAAACTTAGAAAACGCGCTCTCTAGCCTTACTTGGGCTATGAACAAAAGAATTAACCTGAAGGTAAAATCAGGAGAGTATATAGGAGCGGTTGGAAAGGCCCAGTGTATGAAGTGCCATGCCATTGCAACGATGAGGAGTGATATTGCATGGAGAAAGTAAGCAAAAAGCCAGTTTTATACGCTGCCATAATTGCGCTAACCCTCCTTCTATCGAAAAAGGCTCATGCATCTCGCCCATATTCCTGGATCAATGAAAGGGGGCCAAAAGTGGAATTACACATTAACGGAACACTTATAGCCTCCGCACCCAAGGAAAAGGCAGACATGGTTCGCTCATCTTTGGGAAAATTAGAAAAGGCGTTTAGCGAACAACGTAAACATTATTACTACAAGATCACCAAACACGAAAACGAAACCTTCGCCATATCTTTAAAGGATGGTGAAGAAATCTTGAGGATAACACCTGATTTAGCAAAATATCACAAATGCTCTTCAAGATTGCTAGCAGGACTTTGGTTAACTAACTTTTATGAAGCCCATTACGGCTCGAAAAACAAAGTGGAAGGATCAAATTACTTGACCGTTACCTGGTATGGAGGTCCTAAATGGAACGGCAGACGCACCGCTAGCGGAGAAGTTTTTTACGATTGGCAATTAACGGCAGCATTTAATGACGTTCCCCTAAATTCTTTGATAAGACTGTCCAATCCGCAGAACAACAGAAGCGTAATTGTCAGGGTCAACGATCGATGTAAAAAGGACGGGATTGTAGACGTATCTAAGCTAGCCGCAGATTTGTTGGGAATTACCCGCAAAGGGGCGGCTAAGCTGAGGGTGGAAATACTGCACTCATCGAAGTAGTAATGAAGGAAAGGAGCTTTCGTGAAATGCATGTTAGAACTCGCTTTGCTCCGTCGCCCACAGGAAACCTACACATAGGCGGTGCAAGAACCGCGTTATTCAACTGGATATGGGCAAAAAGATGGAAAGGCAGCTTCGTGCTTCGCATCGAGGACACCGATAAAGACCGTTCCTCACCTGAATTCGAGGATTCGATAAAAAGAGATCTTTTATGGTTAGGTTTAAGCTGGGATGAGGGCCCCGATATAGGGGGTCCTTATGCTCCATACAGGCAAAGCGAACGCTTGGACCTGTATCTAGAAACCTTGGAAAAACTCAAAGAGCTGGGTGAAGTTTATCCCTGCTATTGCACTGAGGAAGAGTTAGCAATGGAAAGAAAAGCTCAATTGGCTAGGGGTCTGCCGCCAAGATATTCCGGTAAATGCAGAAATTTAACGAAAGAAGATAGAAAAAAACTCGAAGAGACGGGAAGGGTTCCTTCGTGGCGTTTTAAAGTACCTCAGAAAGCGGGTAGAATAGAATTTTATGACGAGGTTCATAAATATTATGGGCTTTCCTACAAGGATGTGGGTGATTTTATCGTGATGCGGTCCGATAATATTCCAACTTACATTTATGCAGCAGTAGTAGATGACCATCATATGAAAATTACTCATGTGATAAGGGGCGACGAACATCTCCCTAACACAATAAGACAACTGCTCATATATCAGGCACTATCGTGGGACCCCCCTTCCTTTGCGCATATACCCATGATCCTTTCAAGAGAAGGAAAAAAGCTGAGCAAGAGAGAGGGTGCCGAGGGAATAGATGACTTAAGAAAAAGAGGCTATTTACCCGAAGCTGTAAGAGCATACTTAGCAACCTTAAGTTGGGCAGTGGAGGGGGAGGACTTTTTATTCGATCTAGATGCCATGGCTCAAGCATTTGATCTTTCTCGCGTTTCTAAATCATCTCCAATACACGACGAGGATAGGCTGAAATGGTGGGGCAATAAAGCCATTAGGAAAAAAGACCCTGAGTGGGTGGCGAAAAAACTAATGGAAATGGCAAAAGATAGTGGTTTACAGTTTGTATGTACTTATGAATCGTTAGTTTCATTGTTGCCTGAAGCTATATCCAATCAAGCCACCCTGACAGAGCTTTTCGAAAGCTTAAACTGGCTTCTTACGAGACCAAAAAAACCTGAGGCGCCACCAGAGTGGCTAATGTATTTGGTGAACGAGCTTCATTCGCTAAAAGAGTGGAAGCAAGATGAAATCGAAAAGTTGCTTCGAGCCTTTCAGAAAAGACATGGATTAAAGGCAAGAGAGTTTTTTCACCCACTGCGCATCTGCATAACTGGCGCTCACTCAGGCCCTCCGCTACCTCTTATAATGGAGGTCTTGGGCAAAGATGAAGTCTTATTCAGATTGCAAAATTAGGAGGGTTAGGCAATGGAATTGCTGAACAAATTTGTCACTTACGAAGGGTTTACCTTCGATGACGTACTGCTAGAACCAAGATATAGCGAGGTTACGCCATCACAGGTTTGTGTAAAAAGCTTTTTTACTCCCAAAATAGCGCTTAATATCCCCATATGTAGCGCCGCCATGGATACTGTCACAGACGGACGTCTGGCTATTGCCATTGCAAGAGAGGGAGGCATCGGCGTGATTCACCGTAACATGACACCCGAGGCGCAGGCCGAGGAGGTTGACAAGGTAAAACGATCGGAATCGGGCGTAATCGTCGACCCCTTCTATTTACACCCAGACGATACACTGGGTGACGCCGTTGCCCTAATGGAGCATTATCACATTTCGGGTGTTCCAATCGTCGACCCCGATATGAAATTGGTGGGAATTATCACTAATCGAGATTTACGCTTCATAACCGAAGCCGATTATGGTCAACCTATCAAAGATTTCATGACTAAAGAAAATTTAATAGTCTCACCCGTTGGAACCACCCTAGAGGATGCGAAAACCATATTGATGAAACATAAAGTTGAAAAATTACCCATTGTCGATAGCGAAGGTCATTTGAAAGGTTTGATCACCATCAAAGATATCGTCAAAGCAAGGGATTTTCCTAATGCATCCAAAGACTCAAAAGGCAGGCTGCAAGTAGCTGCGGCGATAGGCGTAGGGCCTGAGGCCATTGCAAGGGCCGATCTTCTTGTCGCAGCCGGAGTGGATGCCATAGTGGTCGATACCGCGCACGGCCATTCTAAGTTAGTACTGGAGACTATTTACAAGCTACGGGAAAGATTCGTTGATTTGCCGATAGCAGGTGGCAATGTGGCGACTGCAAAGGGAACGGAAGCATTGATAGAAGCGGGAGCTGATGCCGTAAAGGTCGGGGTAGGACCTGGTTCTATATGCACGACACGAATCATAGCCGGCATAGGAGTGCCTCAAATTGCTGCAATAATAAACGCCGCCCAAATCGCAAAGCCAAGGGGCGTTAAAATAATAGCAGATGGAGGGATAAGATATTCTGGCGACATAACTAAGGCAATAGCCGCGGGAGCCGATGTCGTGATGATAGGCTCGTTATTTGCCGGCACAGAAGAAAGCCCGGGGGAAGAGGTAATTCACAGGGGCAGATCTTTTAAAAGCTATAGAGGCATGGGTTCGCTAGCTGCCATGAAAGAAGGCAAAAGTACGGACAGATATTTTCAGGAAAGTATCCCAGCTGAAAAATTGGTCCCCGAAGGCATTGAAGGCCTTGTTCCTTACAAAGGACCTTTGTCATCACTGATCTACCAGTTGGTTGGTGGCTTAAAGGCAGGGATGGGCTACGTCGGAGCACATGACATAAAATCCCTACAGGACAATGCCCATTTCATAAGAATTACTGCGGCCTCGGTAAAGGAAAGCCATCCCCACGACGTAGTTGTCACGAAAGAGGCCCCTAATTATTGGATGGAGTAAGCTCATTAAAACTTGCACAGCCAGTAAAAAGGCAGAAATGGCATTTACCGAGCTAACTTTTTTGTTGACGGCATGATAAAATATTGCTATAGTTAGTAACAAAGTCGCATCGATGAGTGCGATTGATTTCTGTAATCGGGAGGAGCAAAGCATGTTAGGAACTGTAAAGTGGTTTAATGCAACGAAGGGTTATGGCTTCATTACTTCGGAAGATGGGAAAGACGTCTTTGTGCATTATTCAGCTATTGACATGAAGGGCTTTAAAACCCTTGAGGAAGGTGACAAAGTGGAGTTTGAAGTTGTAGAAGGAGCTAAGGGACCGCAAGCGGCACATGTAAGGCGTGTTTAAAAAAATAGCATTTCATTCCATTTAAGGTAGAGTTGGTAGAATCAGCGATATGTGAGACAAAAATAAAGGGAGGTTAACCTCCCTTTATTTTTCATTTATTTTTTTCTTGAGCTCTGCCAAAAACCTAATTAGACCAATGATCAATGCCGACGGCCACTTGGCCCAAAGATATGCATTCATCATTAGGAGAGGTGTTTTTGTGCACTAAAGGTTCCAATCCCTCTTTCTTTAAAAGGGCAGAGGTTACGCTCAAAAGTCTTTTGTTTTGCCACACCCCGCCAGACAATGCTACGTGTCTTATTCCTGTTTGAGAAGCTAACCTCTTGCTCACTTCGACTAGAGCCCTAGAAAGGCCATCGTGAAAACCAGCAGCTAGTTGTTCTTTCGCTTTATGCTTTAAACCTTCCACGAGCCATTCAATGGCAGGCCGCCAATCGAGGAGCAAATCGCTACCTTCGTCCTTTATATCAAAGGGCGCACATTCTTTGCCCTTTGCCATGGCTTCCAGCTCTATAGCTGCTTGGGCATCGTAAGATACTACATCTCTAAGCCCTAATACCGAAGCGGCAGCATCAAACAACCTTCCTGCTGATGAGGTTTTAATATATATACCCAAATTTCGAAGTATGGGTTCCAACATCTTTTCTCTTTTTGGCCAAAACATGCGAGCTAGTTCTAAAGCTTTCTCTTTACCAAAGGTTTCAACCAAAAGAGAAAGGGCGAATCGCCAAGGTTCCAAGACCGCCTTATCCCCTCCTGGTAGTGGTGCATTCAAAAAATTGCCAACTCTGATAAAATTTTTTGCACTGCCAACCAAAAACTCGCCTCCCCAGATATTGCCATCATCACCGTACCCGGTGCCATCGAGTATCAGGCCAATAGCCTCCCCTGTAAAATGATTATCCCAAAGACAAGCCGCCAAATGCGCGTGGTGGTGTTGTACGGCAATGCTATCTTTTATGTGGGATAGCTTATTTTTGGCTATCCTCGTCGACAAATAAAGTGGGTGTTTGTCATAAACCAAGTAGGAGGGCGAGATCTCGTAAAGCAACAAAAACAAGTCCATTACATGCTCGTATAGCGAGATGCTTGAAAGCTCCTTTAAATCGCCCAAATATTGGCTAGTAAAGATGTAATGGTCATGTGCAACCGAGAAGGTTGATTTCATCTCTCCCCCTGCCCCGAAAATTGGCGGCAGCAAGTCCTTGGAAATGTAAGGTTGAGGAACATATCCCCTGGCTCTCCTGGTCAAAATCGGCGTCCTTCCAGCCAAGGCAATGACTGAATCGTCTATCTTAACGTAGATATCGCGATCGTGCATGAGAAAGTAGTCGGCTATCGAGCCGAGATCCCTCAAGGCTTCCCTATTGCCAGCAACCAAAGGTTCATCCGAGAGGTTCGCACTTGTCATGATTAGAAGATCTTGATCTTCTAAAAGTAAATGATGCACCGGTGTGTAGGGCAACATCACTCCGTAGGTGTCAATATTGGGAGCCACGTAATCTGACAATCGATCACAGCTTCTTTTAGGACATACAACTATAGGTCTTCTTGGCGATAGCAACAGCTTTTCAGCCATTTCATTAATAAATACCACTTTTCTGGCCGCATCCAAATTCTTTGCCATAAGTGCAAAGGGCTTATCACGCCTTCTTTTTCGAACTCGAAGTGTCCTTACAGCCTCATCATTTTTTGGATCGCAGGCTAGATGGTAACCACCTACGCCTTTTATGGCCAATATCTTGCCCATCTTCAAGTATCTTTTGGTTAATTCGATGGCTTCGTCATTTATTGCTAACCTCTTTCCCTTCACATCGCAAATCCATAAGGTGGGGCCACATCTTGAACATGCATTTGGTTGAGCATGATAGCGCCTATCGGTCACATCGTGATATTCCCTGCTACAATCCTCACACATGGGAAAACAAGCCATGGTAGTTTTCGTCCTATCGTAGGGCAGTCCCTTGATAATTGTATACCTCGGCCCACAATTCGTGCAGTTAATGAAGGGGTACCGATATCTTTTATCTCCCGGGTCCCTCATCTCCCTCAAACAATCATCGCAAGTCGCTATATCAGGCGGTATCAATACTTGTTGTATCTCCTGTTTTTCGCTTGTTCTTATCGTAAAATCCTTCAAGCCCTCCGGCACATCATCCTCGCAAACTACTTCTATTGCCTGAATCATTGCCAGAGGAGGGGCCTCCTCTATGAGTCTTTCCATGAATGTTTTTATATTTTTATCTGTGCCGTAAAGCTCTATTATGACACCTGATGAGTTGTTTTGCACCGACCCACCAAGCTCAAGCTCCTTCGCCATTCTAGAACAGAAGGGTCTAAAACCTACGCCTTGAACGACACCTTTAACGAGGAAAACTTTTCGATTCACTATTGACATACCTCCCTGCAACAGGCATTGTAATACCATAAAAAATTTGTTTCAATGGGAGTGACCTATTGTGTCTTTATTTGAAAGGGGATTGGTCCAAGTATACACTGGAAATGGCAAAGGAAAAACCACCGCAGCTATGGGCTTGATCGTGCGATGCGTTGGTCACGACGGAAAAGCTGCTATGGTTCAATTCATGAAGGGATGGCCTTTTTATGGTGAAATAAAGGGCCTGAGCTATCTTCCCAACGTTGAACTCTTTAGGACGGGAGGAGACAAATGTTTTAGAAAAGGTAAACATACCGATAGGGACCTAGAGGAAGCACAACGAGGACTTGAAATTGCTGAAAAATGCCTCACTAATCCAAAATACGACTTGGTAGTCCTGGACGAAATTAATGTTGCCGTCAACTTCGGTTTGCTCAAAATATCCGATGTGCTAAACTTGATCAGCATAAAACTCCCAACCATCGAGCTCGTTTTAACCGGACGAAATGCTCCCGAGGAAATCATAGAAATCGCTGATTTGGTAACGGAAATGGTTGAGATTAAACACCCATATCAAAAAAATATATCAGCACGCAAGGGTGTAGAATATTAAGGACAATTAAAGGGAGGACCACTGTTGGAAGACGTAATTCAGCTGAAGGATTTCCATGATATACCTGAGGAAGAGTTGCTTTCCCTGCTTCACTCATCGAGAGAGCACGGACTGTCTAGTGACGAGGCCCTAAGGCGCTTGCGGATCTTTGGGCCAAACGAACTGGCAGAAGAAGAAAAAGTTCCATGGTGGAAGTTTTTTTTAAGACAATTTAAGAGTCCCATGGTCTACGTTCTAGCCGTCGCCGCATTCATCAGCATCATAATGGGCGAAAGGCTGGATGCAGGAGCGATAATAATCGTAATATTGATTAACGCTGCCATTGGTTTCTTTACGGAATACCGCGCCGAAAAGGCATTACAGGCTCTAAAATTGATGGTCGTACATCAAGTTAAGGTATTGCGTGATGGAGAGATTTTTTTATTGCCCTCACAAGACCTGGTTCCGGGAGACATGGTTTTGCTTGAGGCTGGCGACGTGGTTCCTGCGGACGGCAGGTTAATAGAGGGTTACTCAGTGGCGGTAGACGAATCGGCCCTTACCGGAGAATCGGTCCCCGTAGACAAATCAGTTAACACCTTGCCTAAAGACACTCCGCTTCCCGATAGGGTTAATTGTCTTTACGCAGGAACTGCAGTCGTGCGAGGAAGTGCTAAGGTTGTAATTTGCGCTACCGGCCTTAATACCGAGCTTGGGCGCATAAGCAAGATGCTTCAAACGGTCGAAAAAAGAGAGATCCCCCTGGAAGCACGCCTTGCAAAATTCAGCCGATTGCTCATCAAGTTAGTGCTCGCAATCGTAGCAATTACGGTCGCCCTGGGTGTATTTGAGGGCAACAAACTTTTACCCATGCTTCAAACGGGTATCGCCTTGGCTGTAGCGGCAATACCCGAGGGACTTCCCTTTGTAGCAACGATGACTCTTGCTCTGGGAGTCCATAGAATGGCAAAACTCAACGCATTAGTTCGAAACTTAGCCTCCGTGGAGACCTTGGGAAGCACTTCCGTAATATGCACGGACAAGACAGGAACTATAACGGTAAACAAAATGACAGTTCGAGAACACCTCGTTACAAATGACCGAGCAAGGGATTTGATTTTTAGGGTTGCCATTTTATGTAATAACGCTACATTAAATAACGAAAATCAGATAGGCGATCCCATGGAAATCGCCTTGCTCAAATGGGCATACGAGAACGGCTTTGACATCACAGAGATCAGAAAAGAATTTCCCAGATTAAAAGAAGACCCCTTTGATTCCTCCGTCATGCGCATGGTTACATACCATGACGATTTTGTGGCCGTTAAAGGTGCACCGGAGCGCTTGCTGCAGGATTGCAAGTTCATCTACGAAGATGATAGTTTGCAACCTTTTTCTCCTGCCCTTCGTGATAAGTGGAAAGAGGCAGTGGAAAAACTGGCCAGCATGGGCATGAGAACCCTTGCCTTTGCATTTGGCGAATCTTTGGAAGAGTTGGCCTTTTTAGGAGTGGTCGGAATAATGGACCCTCCTCGAGAGGAAGCAAGGGAGGCTGTTGCTAATTGCCGCGAAGCGGGGATTCATGTGATAATGGTAACGGGAGATCATGTTACCACAGCAATAGCCATCGCCAAGGAAGTCGGCATATTGGATGATAGTGACTCTAGAGCTTTAGATGGCCAACAGATCTCCGCGATGAGCGAGGAAGATATTGCGCAACGGGCGAGAGAAGTGGCGGTAATTGCCAGGGTACTTCCTGAACACAAATACAAGATAGTAAAAGGCCTTCAAAAGGCAGGCGAGGTAGTAGCCATGACGGGCGATGGCGTGAACGATGCTATTGCCTTAAAACAGGCCGATGTAGGAATAGCCATGGGCATACAGGGCACTGAGGTCAGTAAAGAAGCTGCCGACATCATACTTGAAGATGACAGATTTGCAACTATAGTAAATGCTATCGCCGAAGGTCGCAGGATATTTGACAATATCAGAAAGGCTGTCATGTACTTGCTTTGCTGCAATTTGAGCGAAGTTTTAATCGTATCCGGCGGAATCTTACTTCAACTTCCTGCTATCCTACTGCCTCTCCAGATTTTGTGGATAAATCTCGTAACCGACGTGATTCCGGCCCTAGCATTATCTTTAGACCCGCCAGAAACAGACACAATGAAAAGGCCGCCCAAGAGAAAGGACGAAGATATCTTGACGAAGGCGCACCAGTTGAAGATAGGCATTTTTGGCATCATCATGTTTTTGGGAGTTTTGGGCGTAACCCTTTACGCCCTGAAATTTCTCGGATTTTCCCCGCTTAAGGCGACAGAGATAGGCTTTCACAGCTTGGTTTTGGCGCAGTTGTTTTTTGTCTTTAACGTTAGAGAAGCTAGCATTTTAAGACATCCCTCCAGCTTATGGAGTAACATTTATCTGCTCTGTGGCGTGTTAGCCTCGATCTTACTTCAAGTAACGATAACTTACGTTCCAATATTTCAAAGCGTCTTAAGGATAGTGCCTCTATCCTTAAGTGAATGGGGCATTATATTGACAAGTGCTCTTATCCCGACGTTAATTTTACAATTACATAAATTGACAAAAGGCGTGTGATCTCCAAGGTGAAAGTGATAGCAGCCATAAGTGGCGGAATCGATAGCTCATTCGCCTTAGCGTTATTATTGCAACATGGTTATGATGTAATTGGTTGTCATCTGCTTATGTCAGATAACCATGAAGAAGATGCTGAAAGAGCGAAAGATGTCTGCCATTTTTTAAATATCCCGTGCTATTTCGTCGACGCAAAGGAAAATTTTAAAAACGAGGTCATAAAACCCTTCATCAACTCTTACTCTAGGGGAAACACACCAAATCCTTGCATACTTTGCAATCCAAGTATTAAATTTAAAACCTTGTTTGAGATGCTTAAAAAATTGGGCGCTGATTTCGTCGCAACGGGACATTATGCTAGAATTATTGAAAACAATTCGAATTATCATCTGGCTCGTGGCAAGGATTCAAAAAAGGAACAAAGCTATATGCTTTACCGTCTCAAGAAGGAATGGTTGGGCAAAATAATTTTCCCTTTGGGAGTGTGGACAAAGGCCGAAGTAAAAGATAAGGCTAAAGGGATCTTTGGAGACATGTTCAGCGATGTTCGAGAAAGTGTAGACCTATGTTTTTTAAGCGAGCGAAAAACTTTAAGGAATTTTATCTCTGCCAAGATAAGGGCAAAAAAAGGTCCCATAATATCCTCGCAAGGCGATTTACTTGGATGCCACGAAGGAGCAATCTTTTATACAGTTGGACAAAGGGAAGGATTGGGGTTATCAAATGGGCCATGGTATGTATTAAGCATTAAGGAGCATGATAACACTTTAATAGTTGGTAGAAAAGAAGATTTATATAGGCGAACTGTAAAATGCTTTAATCCCCATTGGCTCGAAAGACCAGAAACTGGAGAAGCATATACAGCACAACATAGGTACAAAACGACACCTAAGCCTGTTGTATTATACTGCCTTGACAATGATCAATTTATAGTCGAAGCACTTGAAACTCCCTTTTGGGGTGTTGCACCTGGCCAATCGCTAGTAATCTACGATGGAGAAATCGTCATGGGCGGGGGTATTATAGCTGATTCCACCAATTCCAGCAGTAAAAGAAATTTGAAGCTTAAAGGAGGTAAGAACACATGTCATCTTTGCTAGAGGAAAAAAGAGTGCCTAAGGAGTCGCTCCGCTTCAAATCTCCTATTGAAAAGTTCGACTTTATCACCACGGCAGATCTCGTTAGTGATAAAAGACTAATAGGCCAAGAAAGGGCGGCAAAATCGGTTTCTTTTGGGTTGTCACTCGACAAGAAAGGGTACAACATATTTGTAGTGGGCAATCCCGGAAGCGGCCGCATGACCTATGCCATGAGGCAAATTGAAGCGAGGGCAAAAAAATTGCCTGCTCCGGATGACTGGCTTTACGTGCACAATTTCGATAATCCAAGCTCGCCAATGGAAATAAACATGCCCGCAGGAGAAGGTAAAAGGTTTGCCCGATCAATAACGGAAGTTATTGAGGAGCTCAAATCGACCTTAAGCAAGGCTTTTGAGGATAGTCAGTACGAGGATGCAAAGGCTCAACTTGTCAAGGAATTTCAAGAACAAGTTAACGAATTGATGGAGCGTTTAAGAAATATAGCTCAACAGAACGGATTCATCATAAAACGCACCCCGCAAGGCTTCGTAAACATACCGCTGGTCAAGATTGAGCAAGAGGGCAAGGTAGTGTACAGAGAAATGCAGCAAGAAGAGTTTGAGGCCCTTTCAGATGAAGAACGAAAAAGGTTGCAAGAGATATCAGAAAAAATATCCCAACACACCTTAGATACCTTAAGAAGAATTAGAGATCTCGAGAAGGGATTAAAGGATCGGATTAGAGAGCTAGAAAGAAACATCTCACGTAATGCCATAAACCCCATTTTAAATGAGGTCAGGGAAAAGTACGCAAAATCGGAAAAGCTGTCGAAATGGCTCGATTCCATGGAGGAAGACGTGATCAAAAACTTCAACATTTTCGTCGCTGCTGCAAGAGATGAAAGCATAGAAGTGGATTTTGGGAAATATATGGTCAATGTCTTTGTCAGCAACGACCCGGACGAAGGCGCGCCGGTGGTCAGGGAATCTAACCCCACATACTACAATCTAATGGGTAAGGTGGAATATGAAAGCAGACAAGGTCATCTTTATACGGACTTTAGAAAAATAGTTGCCGGCGCAATTCACAGGGCAAATGGCGGATACTTAGTCCTTGAGGCAGAGGAATTATTAAGGCAGTACTTGTCTTACGATGCGCTAAAACGCGCCCTTAAAGATGACCAATTGACCATAGAAAACCTGGGAGAACAGCTCGGATTTATACCCGTTTCCTCCCTGAGACCCGAGCCAATTCCATTAAACATCAAGGTTGTGATCGTAGGTACTCGACTAATTTACTACTTGCTGAGCTTATATGACAAGGAATTCTCTGAACTTTTTAAAATAAAGGCGGACTTTGACGTGGATATGCCGCGAAACGAAGCCACTGAATACGATATGGCTATCTTTGTAGCAGAGTACACGCAACAGGAAAACTTACTTCCCTTTGATAGGGAGGCAGTGGGCGAAGTAATAGAATTTGCCTCTCGATTGGCAGATCATCAACGTCGAATGACAACGCAAATGAATAAAATAACAGAGGTATTGATCGAGGCAACGGCTTGGGCCAAAGAAGAGGACAAAGAAGTAGTAGAAGCTGCACACGTTCGAAAGGCAGTTAGCGAGATGCGTTATCGAGTCAGTTTAATAGAAGATCGCATGTTTAAGGCCTTTGAGGATGGAATCCTTCGCGTTGAAGCCGATGGCGAAAGGGTTGGGCAGATAAATGGACTTACCGTTATAGGCATGAGGGATCACACTTTTGGCCATCCGGTAAGGATCACATCCAACGTCTATATGGGACAAGAAGGGGTCGTTAACATCGAAAGAGAGGTCAAACTTACAGGGCCCATTCATAACAAAGGTTTAATGATACTTTCAAGCTACTTGGGCAAAAAATACGCCCAGGACATGCCGTTAACTTTATCGGCAAGGATCGCCTTCGAGCAAACTTACGAGGAAATAGAAGGCGATAGTGCTTCCTCGACGGAGTTATACTGTTTACTGTCGTCTCTTTCCAATTACCCGCTCAAGCAGGGCATCGCAGTCACCGGTTCGGTAGATCAATTTGGTAACATTCAACCCATTGGAGGGGTAAACGAAAAGATCGAGGGATTTTTTAGGTACTGCAAACTCCGTGGCTTGACAGGTAAGCAGGGTGTTGTGATCCCTAAACAGAATTTAATTCACTTGATGCTAGATCATGAGGTTATAGAGGCCGTAGAAAATGGTGAATTCAACATATGGGCAATAGAGACCGTCGATCAGGGTCTAGAAATTTTGACGGGCATTCCAGCAGGCGTACCCGATGAATCAGGTGAATATCCCAAAGATTCTGTTCATGGCAAGGTCAAGGAAAAACTTAGATCTCTTATGGAAGAGGCAGCGAAACTTAGAAGGAAACTCCGAAAAAAAGAAAAAGATGAGAACGATGAAGAAAATGATGAAAAAAATAATGATGAAAAAGAATAAAACAAAGTCAGAAGTCGCTCGGGAGGAAACGATGATATGACAACCTTGGCGAAAAAGTACCCTTCGCCAAGCTCCAACAACTTCGATCTTCCAGACCAGCAATGGGTACTGAGCGTCATAGAGATTTTGGCGGGTTTGTGGGGTCGCCTGCGACCCGCCAAGAAAATACGAGAAGAACCACTGGATGGTTTAATCTTGACAATATTGTCACAAAATACAAACGACAAAAATAGAGATCAAGCTTACAAGCTTTTAAAATCACGTTTTTCGCAGTGGAGCGATGTGCTAAAAGCCACTCATGACGAAATAGCGGCTGCTATTAGGCCTGCTGGCTTGTCCAATATTAAGGCTTCTAGAATTAAAGAAACACTCAAGATCATAGCAAATCGATTTGGCAACTGCAGCCTCAAGCAACTACGAAAGATGAAAAAAGAAGATATAATTGAATTTCTAAGCTCTCTTCCTGGCGTCGGCCCCAAAACCCTCGCATGCGTTTTACTGTTTGATCTAGGAATACCTGCCTTCCCAGTCGATACACATGTAAGTCGTATATGCAAAAGGATTGGATGGGTCCATCCTCAAAGGAGCCCTCGTGAAATTCAAGAGATCATGGAATTAACTGTTCCTGAAAATTTATACTGGTCCGCCCACCTAGACCTTATTTCTCACGGTAGAAACATATGCATGGCCAGGAAGCCTAAATGCGAAGTATGCCCCTTAAATGAGCACAATTTATGTCTTTTTGCATCGGGAGGAAAAGTGAATGACAGATAAGTTTCTGGTATCGGTAAGTCGTTGTTCTTCCTATGAAGCAGACGAGGTTTACAATGCTTTGGCCGACGCTTTAGAGATGATCGGGGGATGGCCTAAGACCAATATGCCCAACGAGCTCCTTTTCAAGACAAACCTTCTCGCCCCAAAACCGCCTGACAAAGCCGTCACAACTCATCCTTCTGTTGTGAGGGCTTTAATTAAGCTCGTCAGAAACAGTGGCTTTTCGGGGAAAATAACCGTCGCAGACTCTCCAGGACATCTTCATGCAGACAAAAAAGAAGAGCTTTTAAAGCTAACTGGTATGTTGGATGCTGTAAAAGACGATGGCAACGCTGTCGCTACAATCTTATCGGACGCTGGCTTCGTGACACTCAAACGACCTTCTAATGTTGTCTTAAAAGACCTCTCCGTATCAAAACGTTATTATGAAGCACCATTCGTGGTGAATATAGCTAAATTAAAGACGCATGTTGAAACGGAAATTACGGCCTGTGTGAAAAACTGTTTTGGCATAGCTGACACGGACACGCGAAAAAAGGCTCACTTGTCCACGTCGATCAATAGGTTATGCAATGCAATAATAGACCTATACTCAATAAACCCTCCGAAGATAAATATCTTGGATGGCATTTACGCAATGGAAGGAAACGGTCCAACTCACGGCAAACCAAGGTTTGCAGGCCTTTTAATGGCGTCCGAAAACGCTTTGGCAGTTGATTTTGTAGCAGCAAAAGCAATGGGATATAAAGATCCCTTAGACATTCCCTTGATAAACTTAGCCGCTAAAAGGGGAATAGGACCTTCTTCAATGAGCGATATAACCATAATTGGCATAGATCCGGATAATTTGGAAATAAAGGGATTCGCTAAAAGAGCTTCTTCATCGAGAATGCTTCCAACGTGGTTGAGGGGTTGGGCACATAGATGGGTAGCCTTGAGCCCTCATCTTCAAGAAGTTAACTGCATTAGGTGTGGCGTTTGCGTTAAGGTTTGCCCCAAGAGCGCCATTAAGATGAACCCCTTGCCTGAAATCGACAGACGAATCTGTGTCAAATGCCTTTGCTGTCATGAAATGTGCCCAACGGGCGCCATGGAGGTTCGAGAAAACTTTATTATGAAGTTGCTAAGAATGTAGCTCTTTTAACTTTCTTGAAACAAGAAAAGGACGACAGCCTTTTGACTAATGTCGTCCTTTTCTATCATATCGCTAATGCCTTTAACACTTGAAAAGTTACTCCGGCCTGGTTTCGCCTTCGAAGGTCTTGAGCCTCTCTAGTACCAATTTGTATCCATCAGCACCGTACTCAAGAAATTTCTTCACGCGGCTTATGGTTGCCGTGCTTGCGCCCGTTTGCTGTGCTATCTGGGGATAAGTATACCCCTCTTCGAGTAAGCGAGCGACTTCAAGCCTTTGAGCTAGTGCCCTTATTTCACCGATAGTTGCGACGTCTTCAAGAAAGTTGTAAACTTCATCAATGTTTTCCAAGACCAAGAAAGCTTTGCAAAGTTGGTCGGTCAAACGATCCTTCCACTTCTCTGTCATTTTTTTTATCCCCCCTTTTAATGCACATCTTGATAATTCGCGCTTTATTGTACGACTTTTAAACGCTAGCTTCAATATTACAGCTTTAAATGTGCATTTGTCAAGGGGGTAAAATATCTTAAGCTATAACAAATTCAACATTTGGTTGTCGCACAATGGAACGAAAAACCTGTATAACATAATTCAATTCGTCTTCTTTTCCAATGGAAATACGCATCCAGGTCAAACCATTCACATCCAACTCGAGCATATTTAACCTTATGCCCTTCTCCTTCAAAATCGTGCTCATGTATTCCCTGTCAATATCCGTGCGTACCAGGACAAAATTACCCTGACTTGGGTAGGCATGAAAGGATTCTAGCTCGTTTACTTCTTCTATAAATTTATCACGTAAAAACCTAATGCTGTAAACTCTGCTCTTCCTCCACTCGTCATATTCCAACATTATACAAGCAATTTCTTGCGATACAACATTGACGTTGAAAGGACTTTTTACGTCAAGAAGCTTCATAGCGATATCCTCAGAGCATAAAGCATATCCAACCCTTAAACCCGCAAGCCCCCACGCCTTAGAGAGAGTCCTCAAAATGCACAAATTTGAGGGAATGTTTTTATCTAAAACATCCAAAGACGACTTGGTGGCGAATTCAACATAAGCTTCATCAATGACAAAGGGGCAAGGGGATAACTTTGCAGTTTCTAGTAATACAGCTGGATCCAAGAACATTCCAGTAGGATTGTGCGGGTTGTCCAGTAAAATTAGTTTGGGCGAAATCCTCGCTACAGCATCTAAAAGCTGCTCAACATCCAGCGTGATCTCATTTTCATGAAAACCTAGATGTAAGACGTGTTGTTCAGCCCCGAATATCCTGCACAGTCGGTTATATTCAGAAAAACAGGGATACGTTGTAAGCACCTTGTCGCCTGGTTTTACGTAAGCCGTAAACAACATAGAAAGTATTTCATCGCCGCCATTGCCAACGACGATGCATTCTTGCGGATAGTTTAATCTCGCGCTCAATTTGTTCCTAAGCTTTAAAGCTAAGGGATCCGGATAGCGATTTAGATCAATACTAGAAATTAACTTCCTCATCTCTTCCCTAGGGGAAGAGGGAAGTTCGAAGGGATTTTCGTTTTTGTCGAGTCCTAATTCGCTATCTAATGTGAGCATATAATCACGCAACATTGTGCAATCCTCCTAACGAATTATTCAAATGAATTCATGATGTAACCAAAACCCAGTTTATCATAATCACATGTTTTTCGTCAAGTGCGTTGCTCACATTTTGTGATCACTATTTATGAGGGTAATATATGATCTGATTCCTATAACGTAGACTAAGTATGCCATTATCCTATCCTACTGATATAGCTATGATCATTCGGGATCTGCCTTTGCTAATTTCTGATTTTTAATGTTATAGACGTTTTAATATAATAAATCAAATTAGTGATTTTTACGAAGACAAAGCTGACAATGCGTTGTATAATGATTTTGGAGAATAACTTTACAAATTTAGGAGGAGTTATTCCGTGATGACAGCAAGAAAAATAAAACATACTATAATTCCAGTGGTATTGCTAGCTATAGTTTTGGTATGCTTTTTCTTCTCAGTAGCTTGGGCAAAAACACCACAGCAAAGAATAACCCTGTCAACTCAGCTTTTACAAGAAATGAGCAAGCAAAGTGATGTTGAAGGTTTGATAGACCTGCTAGGCGATTGTGTAGGCGTTGCAATATTCCCCAACGTTACAAAAGCAGGGTTTGTATTTGGGGCTGAATTTGGAGAAGGATTGCTACTTCGAAGGGAGCCTAATACAACCCGATGGTACGGCCCATCTTTTTTAAGCATAGGTGGAGTATCACTGGGGCTTCAAATAGGCGTACAATCTACCGGCATGATATTGGTTATAATGGACGAGGCTGGATTGAATGCGCTGAAAAAAGAACATGTAAACTTGGGTGCTGACGTTTCAGTTGCAGCAGGTCCCGTCGGACGCAGAGCGGGAGCAGCGACGAACTCCATATACAGCTATTCCTTGGCAAAAGGCGCATTTGCTGGGGTCTCTTTGGGTGGCGGCACTGTAGATATCGATGAAAACGCTAACATTGCCTACTGGGGCAAAAACCTGACACCTGAGGAGATCTTGCAGAAGAGGGCTACGCGGAGCGACGTGCAACCTTTAGTTAAAGAGCTAAACTCGCTCATTGCGATGGCGAAAAAAAATAAAAGCTGATCTTAACCCCCACTTGACTAGAAATCTACATCTTCATATAATGGTTGTGCCAGCCGGGCTGGCGGAATGGTAGACGCACGGGACTTAAAATCCCGGGGACGCAAAGTCCGTGCGGGTTCAAGTCCCGCGCCCGGCACCATGGCGCAGGCATTAGATATCGCGGGGTGGAGCAGGCCGGTAGCTCGTCGGGCTCATAACCCGAAGGTCGCAGGTTCAAATCCTGCCCCCGCAACCAATTATTGTGGCGGTGTAGCTCAGATGGTGAGAGCATGCGGTTCATACCCGCAGGGTCAGTGGTTCAAATCCACTCACCGCCACCAATTTGCTGATACGAATAGAAGTGTTAAGAGGGCGGGGGGATCCCCGCCTATCTTTATTATTTTGTACAGGTGATTTTCTAGGTGGATACCTCAAAAAGCATCCCCAAATGGGTTATGAAGAAATACTATCCCAGGTTTAGAGACACCGGCATTCGTCAAGGCTGGTGGAATGAGACCAACCCAATTGTAGCAGGTATTTCCGGTGGACCTGATTCCATCGCGCTTCTTTGGCTGCTTGTTAATCTATGGCGTGGCAAAGTGATTGTGGCACACTTTGAACATGGTATAAGAGGGAAGGAATCTTTGGATGACGCACTTTTTGTACGTGATCTAGCATCTAAAATGGGATGTCCTTTTTTCATGGAAAGAGCTCCTGTGCCCAAGCTACGCCAAAAAGGCGAAAGTGTCGAGGAGGCAGCTCGTAGGTTGCGCTATGCCTTTCTAGAAAAAGTCAGAAAAGAAAACAAAGCCTCCTATGTAGCTGTAGGTCACCATAAAGATGATCTGGTTGAAACGGTCCTTTTTAACATTATAAGAGGCACAGGAATTAGAGGAATTCAGGGCATTCCCGAAAAAAGGGAATACATAATAAGGCCTTTGATTGAATTTGACAGATCCGAGATAATCGAACTTCTGGATGGCCTCAAAATGAGCTGGAGAGTGGACTCCACTAACCTTGAAGTCGATTACACCAGAAATAAAATACGCTTACACTTAATTCCACTGCTTGAGAAGGAGTATAACCCAAGGGTCAAAGAGCACATCGCCACGCTTTCAAGACAAGCCGTCGGAGTCGTAAACCAGCTAGAAGCACAGGCGGAAAAAATAAACAACTTATTAAGACGCAAACCGTTACCTTACACCATGATCACCTGGGATAGGAAAGTGTTAGAAACTTTGGAGCTTCCATCGCAACAGTTAGCCGAGTGTATCAGAAAACAGCAACGCGATCTTTCTTTAACTACTCTTTCCAGCAACCGAACAGAATTACTGGTAAAACTTGTGAGGGAAAGTTTAAATTGGCGATTTCAGTGGGAAGATAAGATTGAAGTATGCGCCGATAAAGATTTCATTGCTTGGGTAAATTGGGACATGAACGTCAAATTCATAAACACATCAATTGACCTTGGATCGCAACCTTCAGGGAGTCTTTTTTGGAATGGCTGGAATATATCCTGGAAACGCTTGAATAAGCGCTTTCAGACACCTAAGTTCGGCTCGCACCAATGTCGTCTTTTATTCGATGATAAAGATGATGTTTTTTTAAGAATAATTTCTGCTAAAAACGCCCGCAAAATTCTGGGACAAACATTCGATTTCATGCCTTGGTGGTCTAAACAAGGATGGCCAATATTCATTTTAAGTTGTAAAATGTGGTGGGTACCGTTACACGGTAAAGGTGGAGAGCGCAGAGCTGAAAGTCGTTCATTGGACGCGATTCAAATAAAAGCACAATATAAGAGAAGCGAAAGGATGTAATTTTCGTGTCGTACGAACTGAGCGAAGTCCTGTTGAGCGAAGAGACGATCAAAAAAAGAGTAAGGGAATTAGGACAACAAATATCTCAAGATTACTCTGGCAAGGAATTAATCGCGATTGGCGTCCTAAAGGGGGCTATTATTTTCTTATCAGATCTAGTGCGCAACATCGATAGCTCCGTAAAAGTAAAGATTGACTTTTTAGCGGTATCATCGTATGGTGCCTCTACAAGGACGAGTGGCATCGTTAGAATCGTCAAAGACATTGATACTGACATCAAGGGATGCGAGGTCTTAATAGTTGAAGATATCATGGATACGGGACTAACACTTTCTTATCTATCGAGATTAATGATGGAAAGACAGCCTAGGGGACTTAAAATCTGCGTTCTTCTCGACAAGCCAGAGAGGCACCAGACAGAAGTTATGATAGACTATTGTGGATTTACAATACCTGACGAGTTCGTAGTTGGATATGGGCTCGATTATGCAGGATTGTGGCGCAATTTGCCCTCCATACACGTTGTAAGGCCTTCAGTATAGGGTAAAAAATGTGCCAAGTGGCAAAAGAGGTGGTAATAACTTGGGTAAAATGATGAAAAATTTGGGGTTATATTTGATCCTAATAGTGCTCGTCGTGAGCCTAGTCAACATGTTCATGGCTCCCATGCAACCGTCCCACGATGTGACCCCTCTATCCTATTCAGAGTTCTTAAACCAGGTAGACAAGGGTAACGTCGCGGAGGTCACTGTAGATGGTTCTAACATCACAGGAAGGCTGAAAGACGGTCGTCATTTCAACACATACGCAGTTGGCATTGGTGATTTGGCAAAAGAAATAGCAAAAAAAGGTGTCAATGTGGAGGTAAAGCCGCCTCAAGTGACGCCTTGGTGGTCAGGCATGGTTTCTTCCCTATTTCCAACTCTCCTTCTCATAGGAGCATGGATCTTTATCCTTTATCACATGCAGGGCGGCGGAAGCAAGGTCATGTCTTTTGCCAAGAGCAAGGCAAAGATGTTTTTAGATAATCGTCCAAAGGTCACTTTTGACGATGTTGCCGGTTGCGACGAAGCAAAAGAGGAACTACAAGAGGTAATTGAATTCTTGCGCAATCCTAGGAAGTTTACCGCTTTAGGCGCAAGGGTGCCTAGAGGCGTGCTTTTGTTGGGACCTCCAGGAACGGGCAAGACTTTGCTTGCACGCGCGGTAGCCGGTGAGGCAGATGTGCCCTTCTTTAGTATAAGTGGTTCAGATTTCGTTGAAATGTTTGTCGGTGTTGGTGCCGCCAGGGTGCGAGACCTGTTTGAGCAAGCAAGAAAATATCAACCCTGCATCATATTCATTGACGAGATAGACGCCGTGGGCAGGCACAGAGGAGCAGGACTTGGAGGGGGGCACGATGAAAGAGAACAAACCCTAAACCAATTGCTCGTTGAGCTAGATGGGTTTGATGCCTCTACGGGAATAATAGTATTAGCTGCCACCAACAGACCGGACATTCTGGATCCCGCTCTTTTGCGACCCGGACGATTCGATCGTCAAGTTGTGGTCGATCGGCCAGATTCCAAAGGCAGGTTAGCTATACTCAAAGTTCATGTACGCGACAAAAAGGTCGATCCAAATGTTGACCTCGAGATAATCGCCAAAAGAACTCCTGGATTCGTAGGTGCCGACCTAGCCAACCTCGTCAACGAGGCAGCATTGCTAGCTGCAAGGCGCAACAAAAAGCTCATAACGATGGAAGAGTTCGAGGAGGCCATCGACAGGGTCATAGCAGGTCCTGAACGCAAAAGCAGAGTAATAAGCCCAAAGGAAAAGAGAATCATAGCCCTGCACGAATCAGGGCATGCCTTGGTGGCCAAGTTGTTACCCGATTGCGATCCTGTTCATAAGGTCTCCATCATCCCACGCGGACATCAGGCATTAGGCTACACAATGCAATTGCCCGAAGAAGACCGCTTTCTCATTTCCAAGAAGGAATTGTTGAACCGGATATGCGTCTTACTCGGCGGAAGAGTAACCGAGGAATTAAAGGGCGACGATATAACCACTGGAGCTCAAAATGACCTGGAGCGGGCTACTCAAATAGCAAGAAAAATGGTGACGGAATTTGGAATGAGCGATCGACTGGGCCCTATACGCTTGGGTCGGAAACAACACGAGATCTTTCTTGGAAGGGATATAGTTGAGGACAGAAATTACAGCGAAGAGATAGCATACGCAATAGACCAGGAAGTAAGGCGCATCATTGACAATTGTTACGAGACAGTTAAAGATCTTTTAATTAAGCACGAGTCAGTTTTAGAAAAAATTGCCGAAGTTTTACTTGAAAAAGAAGTGCTGGAAGGAGAAGAACTGGATATATTAATAAACCATGCGCTTCAAAGAGATCCGGAAGTCAAAAGCGAAGAAGCAGAGGAACAATCGGTAGCTGCATCACAGGCAATCGACAAAAAGGCGCCAGTCCAGTGGGAGCCTCGGGTAGATCCAGCTTGAAATTAACTTGTTTGAAACTAACTTAATAGGTTGTCCGAGAGTACCTTTATTATATAAATGACGCGTAGAAATCTCTGCGCGTCATCCTTTTTCTTGATATCATATATATTTGAGGTGGTATTTGAAATATGAAGGGCCAAAGGGAAAGTCTGGAAAAGTTTGAGCTAAATGCCCCTTGGAAACCAGCCGGAGATCAGCCGCAAGCCATAGAGAAATTAATTTCAGGCTTAAAAAAAGGCATGCGCTATCAAACTCTTCTTGGAGTTACAGGTAGCGGAAAGACCTTCGCTATAGCTAACGTCATAGAAAGGATTCAAAGACCTGTCCTGGTAATCGCTCATAATAAAACATTAGCAGCTCAACTTTACAGCGAATTTAAAGATTTTTTCCCAAACAATGAAGTTCACTACTTCGTGAGCTACTACGATTATTATCAACCTGAAGCTTATCTGCCAGTTCAAGATATTTACATCGAAAAGGATGCCTCAATAAACGAACGCATAGAAAAATTAAGGCTTGCTACGACAAAATCGCTGCTTGAAAGAAGAGACGTTATTGTAGTGGCAAGCGTATCCTGTATATATGGTTTGGGTAAGAAAAAGTCTTACGAGGACGCAATTTTTCGTTTCAGCGTCGGAGATATCATAAGCAGGAAGAGCTTTTTTAAGAGATTACTCGACAATTACTACGAGCGCAATGACGTAGCGCTGGAACCTGGGACTTTCAGGGGACGAGGAGATATCATAGAGATCTATCCTGCGTATAGCGACACTGCTTTGCGCGTATCTTTTTTTGACGACGAAATAGAAAGGATTGAAGAAATTGACCCACTTTGGGGAAAGGCGATTATTGAAAAAGATCATGCTGCCATATTTCCCGCACAACACTACGTGACAACGCAAGATAACATACAAAAAGCCTTAAAGGCAATCGAGGAGGAATTGAAGGTCAGGATTGCCGAACTTCAAGCATCAGGCAAGATTCTTGAAGCACAGAGGCTTATGACACGAACGAGATATGATATGCAAATGCTATCGGAAGTGGGGTATTGTTCCGGGATCGAAAACTACTCCCGCCATCTTGACGGTCGAAATCCAGGCGAGCCACCGGGGACCCTTTTAGACTTCTTTCCCGAAGATTTCATCGTGGTGATAGATGAATCGCACATAACCATTCCGCAAATTAGGGGAATGTATAACGGCGATATCTCAAGGAAGAAAACGCTGGTAGAGCATGGATTTAGGCTGCCTTCATGCTTAGACAACAGGCCGTTGCGGTGGGAAGAGTTCGAGGATTACATGAAACAGGCTATTTTCGTTTCAGCAACGCCAGGTGACTTTGAGCTTTCGGTGTCAAAGCAAATAGTTGAGTTGCTGGTCAGGCCGACCGGGATATTGGATCCCAAAGTTGAGGTGATTCCAGCCAGAAATCAGCTGGATGATCTGCTTTATCGACTGAAGGAATCTGTAAAAAGTAACCAAAGGGTTTTGGTCAATACTCTGACGAAGCGCTCGGCGGAAGATTTGGCTGAATACCTCGCGGGGGTAGGGTACAAAGTAAAATACATACATTCGGAATTAGACGCATTCGAGAGAGCCGAGCTGCTGCGTGACTTAAGGATTGGAAATATTGACATTTTAGTTGGCGTTAATTTGCTCAGAGAAGGGCTTGACTTACCCGAAGTGAGTTTAGTAGCAATACTTGATGCAGACAGGGAAGGATTCTTGCGCTCTTCTCGTTCGATCATACAGATGATAGGCAGGGCAGCAAGGCATGCGGCCGGCACAGTCGTGCTTTATGCTGATGAAGTGACTGAAAGCATCGCCCTTGCCGCCAGGGAAACCAAGAGGCGGAGAAAAGTGCAAGAGGACTTTAACCGCAAGCACGGAATCGTTCCTAAAAGCATAGTGAAACCCGTTGTTCATCTTCTACCAGAAGAACTCTTGGATAAAACAATTGATGAAAGCGATAAGACCTTGCTTCCAAGGTCAAGTGAAATTTCACTTGACGAGCTAGAGCGTATGATGTGGGATGCCGTCTCCAAGCTCAACTTTGAAGAAGCAGCCAAATTGCGAGACTTGATCAGTGAAATCAAGGGAGGAAAAATAACACGTGGAACAATACATAATCGTAAAAGGGGCAAGACAGCATAACTTAAAAGACATAAATATAAAGATCCCAAAAAATAAGTTGGTGGTAATGACAGGTCCGTCAGGTTCTGGGAAATCATCACTGGCTTTCGACACAATATATGCCGAAGGGCAACGTCGATACGTCGAGTCTTTATCGGCCTTTGCAAGACAATTCTTGGGCATGCAAGACAAACCTGATGTCGACGATATTTCAGGCCTCTCGCCGGCTATATCAATAGAACAAAAAGGAATTTCTCACAATCCACGTTCCACAGTTGGGACCGTGACTGAAATTTACGATTACTTAAGGTTGCTATATGGAAGAGCAGGCACGCCTTACTGCCACATTTGCGGCAGGGAAGTTCACAGTTACACTGTGGACGAGATAGTCGAGCTAGTCCTAAATAAATGGCCCGATAGAAGGCTTTCTATTCTTGCGCCTGTAGTTAAAGGAAAAAAAGGAGCGCACAAGAACATATTTTTAAGATTACGACAGGCCGGTTACGTAAGAGTAAGGGTTGATAGTCAAATTCTTTGGCTTGAAGAGGAGATAGCCTTGGACAAAAACAAACCGCATAACATAGAGGTTGTTTTGGACCGCATACGCGCTCAAGAAACGAAAAAGGACCGTTTGAGTGAAGCTGTAGAAAAATCATTTGAACTAGCTGACGGATTTGTGTTGTTCGTCATTGACGAAAAAGAAGAGCAGTTGCTCACCAACAAATTCGTCTGCCTGGATTGTGGGATTTCTATTCCAGAAGTAGAACCGAGGCTTTTTTCATTCAACAGTCCTTACGGCGCATGCCCCTCCTGTTCAGGTATTGGAAGTTACGAGTATTTCTCAAAGGATTTAGCTATAGATCCAGAAAGAAGCGCCCTAGACGGCGCCATTATTCCCTGGGGCAAAAATCACTATATGCTTAGGCGTATGGAAGCGCTCGCTAGATCAAAGGGGTGGAATCTAAAAGGACCATTAAAATCTTTGCCTCAAGAGATCATAAACACGATAATAAACGGATCCAACGATAGAGCCCTTATGACCTATAGGAACCACGGCGAAGAATATACCTATATGGGACGATACGAAGGATTAATTCCCTGGTTAGAGCGACGGTGGAAGGAAACAAAATCAGAAAACGTTAAAGAAGAGCTTGCTCGTTTTCGCACTGAGGACATTTGCGAAGCTTGCAATGGAAAGCGCCTTCGTCCTGAAGCCTTGGCCGTAAAGGTGTCAGGGTACAGTATTGGAGACATGGTGGAAATGCAGGTTGCATTTTTGGTAAACGTCATTAAAAACGTGAAAGCAAAGGAAAGTCAGTGGGAAAAGGTGGTACGGCCAGTTGCGGAAGAACTTGTAAAAAGGCTTTCTTTCCTCGTGGACGTAGGTGTCGGTTACTTGACGCTAAATCGGAGGGCCGATACATTAAGTGGTGGAGAAAGCCAGCGCATTCATCTGGCTACCCAGATAGGTTCAAAGCTCAGTGGCGTGCTTTACGTATTAGATGAGCCCACCATAGGGCTTCACCCACGGGACACTAACCGATTGCTAAAGACTCTCGAGTCAATAAAGAAGATAGGCAATAGCATAATAGTGGTAGAACACGACAGGGAAGTGATGATGGCTGCCGACCACATCATAGAGCTTGGACCTGCTGCAGGAGAACATGGGGGAGAGATAGTCTTTGAGGGTTCGATAAAAGATATTCAGAACTCGAAATGCCTCTCTGCTCGCTATCTTCGAGGACAAAGCTCAGGGATCGTGCTCCCTCCTTACAATAACAGAAGAAAACCCAAGGGCTTCATAAAAGTTCACGGGGCTCAGGAAAACAATTTAAAGTCAATTGACGTCGAGGTTCCGCTAGGAGGGCTAGTTTGCATTAGCGGAGTTTCCGGTTCTGGAAAGAGCACGTTGCTCTATGAAGTCATTTTCAAGGGCATTAAAAAGCTTATAGACAGCGATTTTAGGGCAAGAGTAGGTAAACATCGATCCATTGAAGGATATTCTCAAATTCAAAATGTAGTACTGATAGACCAAAGCCCCATAGGACGCACTCCCAGATCGAACCCGGCTACATATACTGGTGTATTCACCCACATCAGGGAGCTTTTTTCCATGTTGCCAGAAGCAAAATTACGAGGATACAACAGGGGCCGTTTCAGCTTCAACGTAAAAGGTGGCCGGTGTGAGGCCTGTAAAGGAGAAGGATTAGTGAAAGTTCCGATGCTTTTCATGCCCGACGCTTACGTAACTTGCGAAGTTTGCAAGGGAAAGCGTTATAACAGAGAAACTTTGGAGGTAAAGTTCAAGGGCAAAAACATAACGGACGTGCTCAATATGACCGTAGACGAAGCTTGCAAGTTTTTTAAGGACATACCGAAGATTGCAAGGAAACTTTCGGTGATAAGGGAAGCCGGATTAGGTTACATTCGCCTTGGTCAACCTGCACCTACCTTAAGTGGAGGAGAGGCACAGAGGGTTAAACTTGCCACGGAGCTTTCTAAGCAATTTAGAGGGCATACGTTATACCTTTTAGACGAGCCAACTACAGGTTTACACTACACTGACGTTAAAAAGTTACTTGTGCTACTGCACAAGCTTGTCGATCAGGGCAATACAGTTGTTGTGATAGAACACAATTTAGATTTTTTAGTCTCTTGCGATTACATCATTGATCTTGGCCCAGAAGGCGGAGACGAAGGAGGCTATGTCGTAGCGACAGGAACTCCGGAGAAGTTGGCAGAAAACGGGAACAGTTTCACTGGCAAGTACATCTCCGCATTTTTGCAGGACATTAGAGGAGGAAAGTATTTAGTATCATGAAAGACGAAAAGACAAACGATATTTGTTACGGTCGCAACCCGGTCTTGACTCTTTTAGATGTGGCTCCCGATCGTTGTCATAAAATATTAATATCAGAATCAATAAACAAAAGTCTGGCGGATGAAATCTACGATAAGGCACGAAGGTTATCCGTGCCCGTTTCAAGGGTAAAACAACAAGCCCTGGACAGAATAACGGATGGAGCATCGCACCAAGGCGTGTTGGCTTACACCGTAAAGGGAAAATTGGGGGATTTGAGTCAATTATTGGATAAGATCTTTCAAGCCAAAGACAACGCACTGGTGATCATCGCAGATAAAATCAAGGACCCTCATAACCTTGGCGCTATAATAAGAAGTGCCGAAGTTTTCGGAGCACTTGGAGTCATTTTTCCTAAGCGCAATAGCGCCTACCCAAATAGCACGGTACACAAGACAAGTGCTGGTGCCAGCTTAAGAATTATGACAATTGCGGTAAGTAACTTAGCGAAGTCGATAAAGGAGCTGCAGGAAAAGGGGGTTTGGGTCGTTGGGTTAGATCACAGGGCCCATAGATTTATATGGGATGAGCCTTCCCTTGGCGGGAAATTAGCTCTTGTGGTTGGATCTGAAGAAGCAGGTATCTCTCCCATCGTAGCTAAAACCTGCGACGATATAAGATCAATTCCCATGCTTGGGAAGACGGGGTCTTTAAATGCTTCTGTCGCAGCGAGCATAGGAATGTACGAATGGCTGAGATGCTGCAATAAAGGAAAGTCTCAAAAATCGCGATAGCTATGTCTAAAATTATCTTTTGCAAAATTTTGTTGCAAGTTCCGGAGTCAGAAATCTTCTACCTAAGCGCCATCGTCGATAGCTACGATAACTTAGGTTATGTCAGAAAAGAGGAGGCTCCAAGCGGACATACGTGGCTTTTCTTTTCTAACGACATGAAAGATGAAGTTTATGAGTTGCTTTTGCTGCTTCAAGACGAAATTGAAGGTCTCAAAATAAAAGGGGAACCTATCGCGGTGGAGGTGTAATTTTTTGTCATTAAACATCCTTTCTGAAATATTGACAAACATTGGGAAAAAGCACGATCTTTCCTGCGATCTCTACATGCAGCGCTCAACGGGTCACTTCATAACAATTGAGGGTGGTAGAGTAGAGGAATTGGCTCATGGCACAATAGAAGGTTGCGGGTTCCGCATACTTCGTGGGAACGAAACGCACTTTATGCATACCCATAGGACAACAGCCAACAGGGCAATAAGATTGATTTGCAATACAATCGAACCATTAGGCATAAAAGTAAAACTTCCTTCTGCCATCTCAGAAGAACCTTTAATAACAACAGGCGGTGGGGAAATCTCTCAGATTGATAGCGAACCTTTAAGAAATTTAGAAAAAGTTATATTGAATGAAAGTAAATACATCAAAAAAGTAACATTAAAACTGAGCACCTCGCAAAAGGAAATAGCCATAGTGGCAAGCAATGGCAACCTTGTACAAGAGGTAAGATATTTGACTCGCTTTGCCGCTCAGGTCATTGTAGAAAGTGGTGGCAAGCTTTTCTCTGGCTATAACGCCAGCGGATACAGCGTGCCATTAGACCGTTTTCTAAAATTAGCGAACATCGGATCAACAGCATTAAGTGCCGCTAAAAAGGCCCTCCTCGGACTGGAGTGCGTGCCTTGCCCGGCAGGCAAGATGCCAGTCGTATTATCTGGGGAGGCAGGAGGAACCATGATACATGAGGCTTGTGGACATGCCTTGGAAGGTGATATAGTATACAAAGATTACTCCCTATTTAAGGATAAAATTGGCGAGGAGGTTGCAAGCTCGGCAATAAATTTGATAGATGACGCAACTATTAAAGATGCCTTCGGATCATATAAATACGATGACGAAGGTACTCCTTCGCAAAGGACCACGCTGATAGAAAATGGGATATTGAAGGCCTATCTATCAGATGTTTTCTGTAATAAAATGTGGGGGCTTCCCCTCACGGGGAACGGAAGGAGAGAGTCGTACATGCGCCCTCCAACAGCACGAATGTCAAATACCTTCCTGCTCCCAGGCAGCGAAGAGCCGGAAAAAATCATCTCGCGCGTCCAATACGGTCTTTTCGCCAAAAAGATGGGTGGCGGAGAGACTAATCCAACTTCTGGCGACTTTGTATTCCACGTAGATGAGGGCTATTTGATCGAGGACGGAGAGGTAACAGTTCCGGTTAAGGGCGCGATTCTGGTGGGAAATAGCGCGCAAGTCCTAAAAAATACTTTAGCTGTAGGTAACGATCTTGGATTTGACGTGGGCCTTTGCGGTAAAAATGGACAGTATGTTCCCGTTACAGATGGTCAACCAACTATCCTCATCAAAGAGTTAGTTGTGGGAGGAAGCGACATATAGATGTCAAAACATTATTCACGAAAAACAAAAGGCAGGTCAAAAGACAAAAAGGGAATAACAAAAAAACTCGGTACAATTTTTGACAACGCCCAGAAAGCTGTCGACGATTTTTTTGAAGAAGAAAGACACCGCAAAAGAATAAAAAAAGCATCGAAGATGCTCGACTTCCTTCTTCTATTGGCGCTTTTTGCCATTATCTACTGCATGGCAAGTATCTTTACTCCCTGGACTGGCGCTGTTGGCGAAGCAATTAAGGAATTTATGACAGGCAAGTGGGGCCTGGCTTCTTTGATACCGCTATCTTTTTTGGGATATCTTAGCGTCGCTCTCTTAGTTAAACGCGAAATTCCTGCTTTCTTAGAACAACTAGCTGGAATGATCTTGTTTTTTTTGGCTGCTGAATTGCTGCTAGGACTAATATTTATTAACAACCCGAGGTCCGCAAACATACATTTATGCGGAACGTGGGGGCTTTTTATTGCGACCATATCTCTAAAAAGCGTCGGTCCTTTAGGTGTCTCCTTATTTGGATTAACGCTTGGCTTTTTCGTCTACTTTCTTTATGGTACCGGCAATTTCAGGGAATTTGTCGCTGCTTTTCGTAAATTGCTTTCAAATGTACATGGCAAAATAAAGGATCTTTTCCGACCATTGTCCATGCAAGAAAAAGCACCAAGTGAACCTGAATACAGAGAGAGGGAAATTAAATTATCCGATCTTTCCAAATTGCCTGAAAGTGAATTTTATAATACAGATGCAAAGAAGGGACTTGCACTTGAAAGCGCATTTGACAAAAGACCTTATCGCGGAGAAAAAGAGGCGTACGCGCTATTTGAAGCAGATGATTCTGAAGATGGCTTCGTACTTCCCCTCGACTTCGAGCCTGGTAAGTTTCCTCCGCCCTTAGAGATACTAGGCGTACGAACCGATCACGACACGACGGCAGATATCAAGCCCACATTGGAAAAATACGGGGCAAAGATCATAGAAACCTTAGCCGAATTTGATATAGAATCGGAACTAGCGGACATTGTGCTGGGTCCTACGGTAATCCAGTTCCGGATACAAATTGCACCTGGTATCAAAGTTAGTAGGATTGCAGCCCTGTCAAACGATTTGGCTTTAGCCTTGGCTGTTCCAAGCCTTAGAGTAGAGGCACCGATACTTGGACAACCTTACGTTGGCATTGAAATCCCCAACCCCAAACGAAGGCCAGTACTCTTGAGAGATGTTATTGCGTCATCCGATTTCATGCAATCTAAATACGAACTGCCCCTACCTCTGGGACTGAAAGTCGATGGGACCCCTATGGTGGTAGGGCTTGAAAATCTTCCCCATCTGCTCGTTGCCGGGACCACCGGATCAGGCAAGAGCGTATTTGTATCGTCCTGTTTAATTGGGCTCTGCTTTGTGAGACGCCCTGATGAAGTCAAATTTCTTCTCGTTGATCCCAAAAGAGTAGAGATGACTCTTTTCGAGAAACTTCCTCACATCCTGACTCCTCCTATAGTAGAGACCAAAGAAGCCGTCGCAGCGCTAGCTTGGGCCACAAGCGAAATGGAACGAAGATATGAAGTATTTGCAAAAACGAGAGTTAGAAATATAAAATCTTACAATGAAAAGGTATTGCCGAAAGACAGACTATATAATCTTGTAATAATTGTTGATGAATTAGCTGATTTAATGATGACTTCCCCAAGGGAGGTTGAGGACTATATATGCAGGTTGGCTCAGATGGCAAGAGCCACTGGCATTCATCTTATTTTGGCAACGCAGAGGCCTTCTGTAAACGTTGTTACAGGATTAATAAAGGCAAATTTCCCTGCACGAGTGGCCTTTACTTTGCCGTCACAAGCGGACTCAAGGACCATACTTGATGTTGGTGGAGCAGAGAAATTACTAGGAAGGGGAGACATGCTATTCTTATCGCCTAAATTCGCAAAGCCGGTTAGAATACAAGCACCGTGGGTGGAAGAGGATGCTATAATCAGGTTTATAAAATACACTATAAATATTTTTGGCGAACCGGAATATATAAACATTTCAGAGGGAGAGCAAGCAAGTTATGAAGCGATATATCTGGACGATCCATTGCTCGAGGAGGCCGTGGAGGTAGTATTAGCCACAGGAATCGCTTCAGCAAGTAGGCTACAACGCCAACTCAGGGTAGGATTTACCCGCGCTGCTCGGCTAATAGATACTATGGAACAGCTTGGCATCGTTGGCCCTCAGGAAGGATCCAAACCCAGAGACATATTGCTCGACGAAGATAGGGCAAGAGAAGTTTTGTCTCAGGCATTAAGTGGTGATCGCAATGGAATTAATCGAGGTTGAAACTTTTGCAATTCAACGTACGCCTCCTTTCCTCGACGACAAAGTGCTGATTGTCGCAGGAGGCAAACCTCCAAACGACTTATGGTTTAAAAAGATATCAAAAGATTTTGACATTTGGGCAGTTGATGGGGGAGTCCGATATTGCAGAAAGCTTGACATCACACCTAAGGTACTTATAGGCGATGGAGACAGTTCTTCTTCCGGAGATTGGATTTGGGCCAAAAAAGGGGGCACAAAAGCCTACAAGTACCCAAAAGATAAAGATTATACCGATTTACAGCTTACACTAATGCAAATCGGCGAAAGCTATAAATCGGCCTCTGTGTTTGTAACTGCAGGGCTGGGGGGACGATTAGACCATACAATGAGCAATGTCTTTAGTCTGCTCTGGGCCGAAAAGTGGGGAGTAAATGCCGTTGGTTTTATCGATGACGAGGAATCGCTGTTGCTTCTTAGGTGCGGTGAGGAGTTAAAGATTTTTTTTAAGGAAAGACCTTTGGCGATTTCTTTGTTATCTTTATCGCCGCAATCCCAAGGCGTATATTTAAGGGGGGTAAAATGGGAGCTAGAGGACGCTACCTTGAAGTTGGAAGAACCCTTCGCCATAAGCAACGAATTAAAATATGAAGAAAAAGTCGTTCACTTAAGGGTAGAGTCGGGATGTGTGGGAATTTACATATGCCATCCTCGTGGTGGGTTGAAATAAAAAAGCGGGCTTTTAGATCGCCCGCTTTACCAAGCCAGAACGCAAACAACGCGTGCATGCCTTCATGCGCTTCTTAACACCGCCTCCCAAATCCACGTTGACTACTTGCAAGTTAACCAACCAGCGATGGCGAGTGCGACGGTTGGAGTGACTGACCCTATTTCCAGTTATTGGACCACGCCCACAGAAATCGCATTTTCGAGCCATAAATCAAAACCTCCCTTGTTTGCTATAAAATAACAGCTATGGTATTTTAACATGCCTGACCAAAAAAAATCAAATAGTATACTAGTCTGGAGGAATGATGATGTCATTTTCAAAGGATATTGAGGAATTGGAAAAAATTATCCAACGCTTAGAAAAAGAAGCTTTGCCCTTGGAAGAAGCAATGGAAATATTTGAACGTGGAATTACTTTGGTACGGAGTTGTCAAGCCTATTTGACAGAAGCACAGCAAAAGGTGTTGCTCGTCAGCGAGGAAGGCAACGAGTCAACTTGGGAGCAGCAGAAGGAGAATGAAAATTGAGCAGCGGAAGCGATCTGAAAACCCTATTTGAACGGAAAAAAGAGCTAATAGATGAATACTTAAGAGAAACGCTGTGCAAAAAGAAAATACCGGATATATTGGCTCAAAGCATTGCCTACTCCTTGCTGGATGGAGGAAAAAGGGTCAGGCCTGCATTATGTGTGATTACAGCCGAAAGTCTAGGGGTCGAGCCCAGCAGGGTGCTGCCTTTGGCTGCAGCCTTTGAAATGGTGCATACTGCATCCTTAATACACGATGATTTACCTTGCATGGATAATGACGACTACAGGCGGGGAAAGTTAACAAATCATAAAGTGTACGGCGAATCTATGGCGATACTTGCTGGCGACTCTTTGCTGGCCTTTGCCTTCGAGATTTCGTTATATGAACTGCCCAAACAAGGTTTTTCGCAAAGCCATATCCTTCGGGCGCTGGGCATATTATCAAATGCAATTGGACCATCTGGCATCTGCGGTGGTCAAGCTTTGGATATTACGCAAGAACATGGAGAAGATAATGAAGAATTCCTGTGGAAAATGAGCGAACTAAAAACGGCAACATTGCTACGGGCTTCCTTGACAGCTCCTGCAGCGCTGGTCGGTGTAGACGGACAAACAATGTCATGTTTACATAATTATGGGACACATATGGGAATATCCTTTCAAATCGTAGATGATATACTTGACGTGACGGGAACAATCTCAGAACTTGGCAAGACGCCCGGAAAGGATGAAGCATCCGGAAAGGTAACTTTTGTCTCCTTTTACGGGTTGCAAAAAGCAAAAGAACTGGCCTTAAATGAAACAAAAAAAGCTGTGGAGGCAATAACCCCTTTGGGCGAGAAGTTTAAGGTGTTTGTAGAGATCGTAGAGCATTTTACAAGGAGGTCTAGGTGAGGATTGACCTATATGTATTTAAATAAAATTACGGATTATAAAGACCTTCAAAGATTAAGATACACAGAGAAGCTTCGACTCTGCAATGAGATCAGGCATATGATAATAGAAGTTGTAACAAAAAATGGAGGACACCTGGCGTCATCTTTAGGAGCAGTAGAGTTGATCATTGCGCTGCTGTCTGTCTTTGACCCAATGAAGGACAAGGTAGTATTTGATGTTGGCCACCAAAGTTACGCTTACAAGATACTTACGGGGCGCAAAAGCAACTTTCACACGCTCAGGCAATGGGGCGGTATAAGCGGTTTCCCAAAGAGGGAAGAGAGTCCATGCGATCATTTCAATACAGGGCATGCTGGTACCTCCATTTCTGCTGCAATAGGTTACGCAAAGGCTCGTGATCTGCTAAGCCAAAAACACGACGTAATAGCTGTCGTAGGAGATGCTTCAATCTCAAACGGTACATCCCTTGAGGCCTTAAATCAAATTGGCGAGCTTAAGACAAAATTAATAATCATTTTAAATGACAATAAAATGTCCATCAACGTTCCGATTGGAGGAGTTGCTAAACACTTAAGTCACATAAGCACTAATCCTTCCTACAAACGAGCAAAGGAAGCGATAAAACTAGCTTGCAAAAGCTTGCCTCTGGGTGGCGCTTTAATTGAAGATGCCCTAAAGAGATTGAAATATCAGGTAAAGACCATGTTTCAGCCGATTAACATGTTCGAAGCCCTGGGAATTAATTATTGGGGCCCTTTTAATGGCCACAACCTTGAAGAACTTGAAGAAGTCTTTAAATTGGCAAAGGTATTTGATGAATCCGTTTTAATACACGTGATAACCGAAAAAGGTAAAGGTTATGAACCCGCCGAAAAAGACCCGACTAAATACCATGGAGTATCACCGAAGACAACAACTTCTTTAGATTCTCCCGAGGATTCTATTTCATGGAGCAAAGCTACTGCCAAGTGTGCGGAAAAATTGGCCGAGAAAAACAATAAGATCCTTTGCCTCACCGCAGCAATGGAAGAGGGATGCAGTTTATCCGATTTCAAGAAAAGGTTTCCAAACAGATTTTTCGATGTCGGCATCGCAGAAGAACACTTGCTAACCTATGCCGCCGGATTAGCGGCGGGGGGGATGCAACCCATAGTGTTCATTTATTCTACTTTCTTACAACGAGCTATGGATCAACTTTGTCACGATATAGCCATGCAGGGGTTTCCGGTCATCATAGCCCTCGACAGATCCGGATTAGTAGGTGAGGATGGCGAAACCCATCAAGGATTACTTGACGTCCCGTGGTGTAAATCCATTCCAGGACTCATTATCGCCTCACCCAGAGATGTGGTGGACTTAGAGTACATGTTCACATGCCTTATTGAGAACTGCGATAGCCCAGGTATAATAAGATACCCCAAGGGTGAAGCGCCGAGATCCCTGGCAAGAAAAAAAGAAGGCCTTCCATCGCAATGGCTCAAGGCCGAGGTTTTGCGCGAAGGAGAAGAAGTTCTTTTAATAGGATATGGAAGTACCATTCCGATGTTATTAGAATCTAGCGAAGAGATTAGAAAAACCTTAGGATTTGAATCAACTGTGGTTGATCTAAGGTTCATAAAACCGCTGGATTTGAAGACATTAAAGGAATTATTTGCTGCACATTCTTTAGCTGTAATGGCAGAAGAAGAGTACGCAATCGGCGGAGCAGGCGAGCAATTGTCCTGCCTTGCTTTCAAAGAAAATAAAGACTTGCAGTGGATTCATTTGGCCGTGCCTGACACCTACGTTCCACATGGAACGAGAGACGAGCAGCTGCAACATGTCGGGCTTAGCAGCAATGAGGTGGTGAAAAGAGTAAGTGAGCATCTCAAAACAGCGTCTCGATAAACTGTTGATCGAACGAGGTTTTGTGAATAGCAGGAACAAAGCAATAGCCCTGATATTAGCCGGAAAAGTAAAGGTTGATGGGAAAGTTGTCGCTAAAGCAGGCACGCAGGTCAATGTAGCTTCACAATTGGAGATAATCCAACAGGATAAATGGGTAAGCAGAGGTGCTTACAAACTCCTCAAGGCATTAGATTGTTTCGATGTAGATCCAAAAGATGCGATATGCTTCGACGTTGGGGCATCCACTGGTGGTTTTACGCAAGTATTACTTGAGAGAGGCGCCAAAAAAGTTTATGCCATTGACGTGGGTTATGGGCAGTTAGCGTGGACATTGAGACAAGACAAACGTGTTATAGTACGCGAAAAAACAAACGCAAGATATCTGAGCAAAGAGGATTTCGATGAGGAAGCCGATTTAATCGTTGTTGATGTTTCCTTCATCTCATTAAAACTAATAATACCGGTATTGGCAAAATTACTGTCCGCCAGAGGAGATATCCTGGCCCTTATAAAGCCTCAATTCGAAATAGGAAGGAAATATGTTGGAAGAGGAGGCATCGTAGCTGACCCCTTGTTGCACGAGAAGGTATTAAAGGATGTTGTATGCTACGTTACGAATATTCCACCGTTAAATGTGGTTGGATTAACTCACTCGCCCATTAAAGGTCCCAAGGGCAATATCGAATTTCTCTTGCATGCAACAGCTAAGCCCAAGGATCCTCTTCCCTTAAATTTCATGGAAGTTGTCAATGCTGCCCACTTCGAGCTCACTTAGGAGGGAAGCCAGTGAATCAAATCCTTTTGATAGTAAACACTAGAAAACCGGCAGCTTTAAAATTAGCTTACAAGCTAATAGGATGGAGCCAGAAAAAAGGTGTCAACTTCGTGGCACCTTCTCACGAGTCAGCCCTGCTTGGACTACCTGAATATGATTGGAGCTCGCCGTCTGACTCGGTCAAATTCGGGGTAGTTCTTGGAGGAGATGGGACGTTCTTAAGGGCTGCCCGCATGGTGATGGACTACAATATTCCTTTGTATGGCATCAACGCAGGTCGCCTTGGTTTTTTGGTGACCGGTGATCCCGAAAAGGCTGAGGAAGAAGTTGAAAGAATTTTATCTGGCGAATATAGAATCCAGAAACGCAGGGTGCTGAAGGGAAGCGTTACGCGTAAAGGCAATCTTGTTCATGTGTTGTACGCATTAAATGATCTGGTTGTTACTAAAGGCCCGTTGGCTCGACTGATAGAGGTGGAATCACGGGTAAATGACTACTTTTTGAGTTTGCTGCCAGCAGATGGCATTATAATATCAACACCTACTGGCTCGACAGCATACGCGCTGTCGGCAGGAGGACCAATTTTACCGCCTCACGTAGATGCAATGGTTATGGTTCCTATATGTCCACACACTTTATACGCGAGGACTTTGGTCCTAGGACCCGATGATATGATTTCCCTGATACCCAAAAGCGATCAAAAAGAGATATATCTCACTCAAGATGGCCAATTGGGCTACGAACTTATGGTCAAAGACAGGATCGATATATCGCTTGCTGAGGACAAAAACGTTTTAACCATAGAACTGCCCGAAGATAACTACTTCGACCTTCTGAGAGAAAAGCTGCAGTGGGGTAACATGCGCATTCGCCAAACCGAGGAGGAATAGTAAGTGCTAGAGGAACTTCACGTGAAAAATATAGGGGGTATAACCACTGCCTCCCTAAAACTTCAAGGCAACTTCACTGCCGTCACAGGTGAAAGCGGTGCAGGTAAGAGTAGCCTGGTTCGGGCATTGGAGTTACTAGCAGGCAAAAGAGCCCAAGTTAGCTACTTGCGTGTAGGCGAAGCGTTAGGCGAGGTGGAAGGAGCTTTTTTAGCGGATCACATTCCTTCTCTTCCCGAAGAACTTCAGCCACAAGAGGGAGTATGGGTCGTAAAACGCGTCGTTACATCAGAAGGTAGGAGCAAATCCTACATCCAAGGACATGTCGTCCCCTTAAATGTATTATCGAGCGCAATGACACATTTCATGCACGTACAAAGTCAGTTCTCCCAACTAGACTTACTTGATGAAAACAATCAACTGGACTTACTTGATAGTTATGGTGGCGTAAAGTTATTGCAAAAAAAGATGGCCTTGGCAGATATTTTTCACAAAGCCGTAGAAATGGAAAGAAAGATCCAGGACCTTTATCGAAAAAGAAAGAGGGTTGAAGAGCGTTACAATGGAGCAGTGGAGCTAATCCAGTTGCTAAAAGAATTGAATCCTTCTCTTTCCAGCGAATACGAGTGGGAAAATGAATTAAGGATTGTAAAAGAAGCAATAAGCAGAAGAGAAGAACTTGAAAGTATATTGATTGTCCTTGAGGGAGGAATGGCATCAAGCGGACTTGAAGGAGAACTGGAGAACATATCTTTGCAACTTAAGTCGGTATTAGATTCATCAAATGAAGACATTGAACGAACGAGTCAAAGCGTTTTAATGGCTTTGCAGCAGTTAATACGTCAGATTAGAGAACTTATTTCAAGTAAGACATCGCTTGAAGAGTTAAAAAGAAGACATGAAGAACTCGAATCCAAGCTTGGCGGCTTAAGGAAGTGCAAACGCATAGCCCGTGTTTCCACTATGGAAGAACTCGTCGAATACTATACCGCCGCAGAAAGGGAAATATCTTGGTTGTCAGAAAGCCTTGCAGAGATCGAGACCCTGAAAGAAAAATTAAACAAATTAAAAAAGGACGTAAGTCAACATGCTCTTGACTTACGATCTTTAAGAACTGAAATAGCCAAACAATTGGAGGAAACAGTCAATTCACACTTAAGGGACCTGGGCATGGAAAGTACAAGGCTCACTGTATATATCGAGGAAATGAAAAAGGTTCGCGCAAATGGAGCAGAAACCGTTAGTTTCATGATAGAGACAGATAATAATCTTCCTGCACCTATATCTAAAGTGGCTTCGGGCGGCGAGCTAAGTCGCATATTATTAGCGCTGCAGATGGCGCTTCCCGAAGAAGTCCTGCCAAAACTTCTGGTAGTAGACGAAGTAGAAGCAGGACTGGGCGGTAAAGCCGCCTTGCTCACCGGACTTAAACTCAAAGAGCTTTCAACCAAATGCCAAATCATCCTCATTACACATGAAGCCACTATAGCCTCCCTTGCGGATCAACATTTTCGCGTCACGAAGGAGGGCGAGGAATCGTACGTCAAGGAGCTAAACGACGAAGAAAGAGTACAGGAAATTGCACGCATGTTATCTGGAACGAGCGAGATAAGAGAGGCCATTGCCCATGCCATGCAGTTGTTAAATTTGCGCAAAAAAGATGATGAATAAGACTTTTGTTATTGACTTCAAGGGCCTTCTTGTTTAAAATGCATGAGTCCCAATCGAATATATCGAATATAAAGTGGCAATAACCGCTTGAGACGGGCTTTTTAAGGCAATTGCCGCCCGAAATGCTCAGCGAGAGGAGGCAAAAAACATTGACTTACGCTATTATAGAAACAGGAGGAAAGCAATACCGCGTCTCACCAGGGGACATATTGAAGATCGAAAAGATTGAGGGAAAACCAGGCGATGTAGTTGAACTTGACGGTGTGCTAATGATATCCGACGATCAAGGGGTAAAGGTTGGTAATCCCACAATCCCAGGAGCTCGCGTCGAAGCGTCCATCAAGGCACACGGCAAAGGTAAGAAGGTTACAGTATTTAAGTTCAAGAACAAAAGGAACTATCAAAGATTCAAGAGCCACCGTCAACCCTACTCAGAGATCGAAATCTTATCCGTGAAATATTAATGATTGAAATTAGCGTATTGATGGGCAAAAAGGGACCCCTATCCATTGAAGTCAAGGGTCACAGCGGATATGCACCTGAAGGCGAGGACATCGTTTGCGCAGCGGTATCGACGTTGATGTATGCTTTACTCTTAGGATTAAAGGAAGTAATAGGTATATGCGATATAACTTCTGAGATAAACGATGAGATTCCCAAGTTTTCGATCCTTTGGAAGGAAAAAAACATGAGCGACGATAGGGCAAGGGCAGTCATAAATACCATACTTAAAAGCTTAAAGTACATCGCCGGGGCATACCCAAAGTATGTACACATTGTGGAGGTGAATAAAAGTTGAAATTCAATATACAGCTATTTGCTCACAAAAAAGGGCAAGGTAGCAGCCAAAACGGCCGCGATAGCGTCGGCAAGAGGCTCGGAGTAAAAAGGTTTGGCGGGCAAATCGTCAGCCCGGGGAGCATAATTATTCGCCAACGTGGTACTAAAGTACATCCAGGCCAAAATGTTGGGATGGGAAAGGACCATACACTTTTCGCACTCACAACGGGGCTAGTGAAGTTTGAGAATAAGAAAAATAGAAAGTACGTCAGTGTTATTCCTGTTGACTAATAATAGAGTAGTGGAGTGGCGAATGCTGGAATAGGGGCCTATTATATGTGGGGGTCCCTATTCTATTACAGGTATACAGGTGATGCGAATTGAAGTTCATTGATAGAGCTGAAATAAATGTTCATGCAGGTCGTGGTGGCAACGGATGCATGAGCTTTAGGAGAGAAAAATATATCCCAAAAGGTGGCCCAGATGGCGGAAACGGAGGAAGAGGGGGAAACGTTTACATTAAAGCAACGGACAGGTTACAAACCCTAGAGGATTTTACTTATAAGACGCAGTTTAAGGCGCAATCAGGGGAAGAGGGGCGAAGAGCAAACCAATCCGGCAAGGATGGCGAAGATTTAATAATTGAGGTTCCTTGCGGAACGATAGTTTGGGATGCCGAAACCGGTGAGCCCTTGGGCGACTTGGTAGAACCAGGAGACACATTGCTCGTTGCCCTTGGAGGCAGAGGGGGCAGGGGCAATGCGACCTTTGCCACATCAACGAACCAAGCCCCTCGGTTTTCGGAAAAAGGAGAAACTGGGCAATCCAGGCACTTAATCTTAGAGCTTAAAATACTAGCCGACGTCGGGATTGTAGGTCTTCCTAATGTGGGAAAGTCAAGTCTATTGGCTTGTCTATCCAGCGCTAGGCCAAAGATAGGTAGTTACCCATTTACAACCCTAAACCCTAACCTGGGTGTCTTGCAATTGGGAGAAAAACGCATAACCTTGGCCGATATTCCTGGCCTAATAGACGGTGCCTCTGAAAATAAAGGCCTAGGTTTATTGTTTTTGAGACACATAGAACGAACAAAATTAATTCTGTACGTCATAGATTTATCCAGTAATTCAATTGAGGATTTAAACAAACAATGGAACGTTTTGCAGAAAGAAATAATTAACTACAACCCGGAGATATTAAAAAAACCATCCATGTTGATTGCTAATAAAACCGACTTAGTTAATGATTCTTCTTTTCTTGAGCAAGTAGCTCAATGGGCGAAGAAAATCGAGCAAGAAGTCTGTTTTACTAGCGCCATCACAAGACAAGGAATTGACAAACTTTCTTCTTTACTTTTGCAAAATCTTTCGAATTTAGACTCGGTAGGCAGGCAAAGGCTTTATCCTCTTAAACACGCAGTGAGAGGACGTATTTTACGACCTTCAGAAATTGAAATCGAACCTCTCGGCGAGGGTAAATTTAGGGTAGTTAATCAATACCTTGAGGAGATGGCTAGTAGATACGACTTTAGCCAAGATGAAGCGATTATACGTTTTAGCAAAATCATAGCTCGATTAGGAGTTGAAGAATCACTGGCCAAGATGGGTGCTAAAGACGGCGACACGGTTTATATAGGGGAATTGGAGTTCGAGTATAAACCAGACATCGAATAAAAAAGAGGGGGTGCCGCCTTGCCTCAAATACGCTCAAATTTTATGAGTAGGACAAAAGTAGGAATCATGGGGGGGACCTTTGATCCCATTCACTTCGGCCATTTGGTGGTTGCAGAGGAGGCATACACCTCCTTAAACCTTTCAGAGGTGATCTTCGTACCTACTGGAAATCCTCCCCATAAAAAATTTAAGATGGTAACTCCGGCAGAGGATCGCTATATTATGACCTGTATGGCCATAGTTGATAATCCTCATTTTAAAATTTCTAAAATCGAAATAGAACGTGAAGGCACATCACACACCATCGATACGTTGCGAGAAATGAGACATTGGTATTTGCCCAAAGAAGTAGAGTTCTTTTTCATAACCGGGATAGATGCAGTGTTGCAAATGACCTCATGGAAAGAACCCTCTGAAATAGCAAAAATAGCTCACATTGTGGCCGCCTCTAGGCCGGGTTATAACATCTCGCAACTAGAGTCTTTACCCGAGGATATCAGAGAAGCTGTCATACCGCTTGAAATTCCTTTGTTAGCCATCTCGAGCACAGAAATAAGACGACGCATCGCTGCTGGCCAGAGCATCAGATACTTTTTGCCTTGGACCGTCGAACACTATATTTACAAGAAAAACCTTTATTCTCTAGAGGGAAGGTGACCCCCTTTGACTAAATCACGAATTGCTCTCTTGGTATTAGCCTTAGTCATTGCAACTATCGGAGGAGCTTACGTACGTCTTCACAGCTACTTCGCGCCCAACCTAGAATCAATCAAAGGAACAGTGCGCCACGATGAACGAACTGGCAAGATAAATATATGTATTATCGGAAAGGATGATACCGAAAATTCACAACGCCCTGATACAATTCTTTTTACAGTATTGGATATCGACAATAAAAGCGTTCAAGTGTTATCTATTCCAAGAGATACAAGAGTTCAAATTCCGGGTCACGGCTGGAACAAAATAAACCACGCCTATCCCTATGGAGGTATAAATTTGCTCAGCAGGACCCTCATAAATTACCTTGGAATGCCCATTCATTACCATATCGAGCTTGATTACAGTACGTTTCCTAAGATAGTGGACATGCTAGGCGGAGTAGACATTTATGTCGAAAAAAGGCTCCAGTATGCAGACAGGGCCGCCGGACTTTATATCGATATTCCCAAAGGGTTACAACACATGGATGGAGAAACGGCATTGAAGTTCGTCAGATTTCGACATGACGCTTTAGGAGATATAGGAAGGATCAAAAGGCAACAACAGTTTATGAATGCCTTGCTTCAAAAAATATTCGATCAAGCTATAAGCGCTAAAATGCCCCTCTTGCTCAAGGAACTTCTGCAAACCGTTCAAACGGACTTGCCAGTGGAGGAGGCGCTAAAATTAGCGATGTATTTCAAAGACGTATCGTCTGATAACATAAGGTTTTTTACCCTGCCGGGTAAGCCCGCGGTTTTATCGGGAGTTAGCTATTGGCTGGGAGACGTGAACAGGGCTTTGGCAATACTTTCCACACCTCCCAGCGAATCTGAACCCACAGAAACAGTGAATGCTCAAACGAATGGAGTAGTGTCATCAGGGCAATCCAGAGAAACTGCCGAAGCTCCAACAATCGACAGAATGACAATAGCCCAAAGCATAACAAGCAGAGTTGCCATTCTTAACGGTGATGGAACTCCCAAATTGGCGACGCAACTAGCTGACTTATTACAACGTTATGGTATAGACATAGCCTACAAAAGCAATGCAAGACATTTCGACTATCATTACACCTCTATCTTGCATCCTCGAAACTTGGACAATGAAGCTAAAATGCTTGGCAAACTCCTGGGGATTCCAAATAATCTAATAAAGCCGAGCGATGGATCATCCTACCTCACGATCATTATAGGACATGATTACAAATCCATTTTTGCTCGATTAGAAAGCCAGATGCAAGGCGTTCAATGACCACCAAGACAATGACAATCGAAATAACCAATCCAATAAGCTATAATATATACGATATATGTGTGAACACACGATCATAATTTAAATTTAAAAAAAGGAGAGGTGATTTGGCATCCGCAAGTACAAAGAAGATTTAATAAAACAGTATGAGTGGATACCCAAGGCTCTAGCTTCAAAAAAGGCAGAAAACATCATATCAATAGATGTAAGCGATGTTTCTGGATTCACCGATGTATTTTTCATAACCAGCAGCAATTCCGATACCCACATGAAGGCGCTTTTGGATATCGTCACCGAAGCCTTAGAGGCTCATCACGTACAATACGTCGTCGAGGGCAAGAATAGTAGTTTGTGGTGTCTGATAGACTGTGGCGACGTAATAATACATATATTTAGCTCTGAGGGCAGACAGTTTTATGATTTGGAGCGCATCTGGGGAGATGCGCCTCAAGTACAGTTCGACGAAGAAGGAGAGCTTGTTCTAGCAGTTAATGTTTAAACTTAACATATGACATATGTTAAGTGTTAAGCAATAATAAAGGCGAAAGATCGCGGCTTCACATGTTGGCCTTTCGCCTTTATTTTGTTTTCATTTTTCATCTTGTTTTCATATGTCCTATAATGTATCTTATGTTACACTAAGGCCTAAACTCCCACATCTTTATCATGTACATTAACATATTTAATATTTAATATTAATATATATCAGTACAACATGATACATGCCCCAAATACTATAATAATACGTCGATTGTATTTTTCACAATTCCAAGAAAACTTTCCACGTCCAATGAGGCACCACCGATTAGAGCTCCGTCAACGTCCGCTTGAGACATCAAGCCCTTAGTGTTGTCAGGTTTCACGCTACCGCCATAAAGTATGCGAACATTTTGGGCTGCCGTAAAACCGAATTTATCGCCAATAAACTTCCTTATAAAGAGGCACATCCTTTGAGCATCTTCATCGCTGGCTTTACGGCCCGTTCCAATGGCCCATACTGGCTCGTAAGCTATAATCACATTACCCTCTTGATTTAAAGGCCCTGTAAGGCCTCTAAATGCCTCTTCTAACTGTTCTTCGACAACAGATTCAGTTATACCCCCGTCTCTTTCTTCAAGCGTCTCCCCCACACATAAAATGGGCTTAAGCCCTATGCTGAGAGCTTTTTTCATCTTCTTACCTATCATTTCATTTGTTTCGCGAAATATGTAACGTCTTTCACTATGTCCAAGGATAACATATTTGCAGCCTACTTCTTTGAGCATCTCTCCCGATACCTCTCCTGTAAAGGCACCGTTATCCTCCCAGTGCATGTTTTGGGCACCTAATGACATGGGAATGCCGGAGATAAAAATGCCCTTTTTAGCACGCTCAAGACTTACAAAGGGTGGAAAAACACCAATTTCAACTATCCTAGCCTTCACGGCTTTTGACAGGGATTCGTTATCATGTATCGTTGAGGCCAAATCTTTAACAAAATTTTCGGCCTCCAATGGGCCCTTATTCATTTTCCAGTTGCCAGCCAACAAAGGAACGCGATTCACCATGTAACCCTCCCTTATTAAACTATTAAACATTAAACCTTTTTAAATTAGAGTTTAAATTAGAGTTTAAATTAGAGCGGAGCACTTTTGTCCTGCGCTCCGCTCTACTCTCCTCAGAGTGATAACACAGCTTTAATATGCTAATCTAACAATTGCTCTATGCCCGGGAGCATTTTCCCTTCCATGAACTCCAAACTTGCGCCACCGCCAGTTGACACGTGAGTCATTTGATCAGAAAGACCAAACATATTCACCGCCGCAGCTGTATCACCTCCGCCGACGACGGCATATCCGCCCTTTTTTGCAACATCGGCCACGGCAATTGCCATCTTCTCCGTTCCAGACCTAAAAGGTTCAAGCTCAAAGACGCCCATTGGGCCATTCCAGAATATTGTCTTTGCTTCTTTTATGACCTCGCAAAAGGCTTTTATCGTCTTAGGCCCGATGTCCAACCCCATCATGTCATCGGGAATCGATGTTTCGGTGTCAATCACAATGGTTGATACATCGGCCTTCGCCTCCAGAGCTGCCACGCAGTCAAGAGGCAAATGAATTTTAACCCCTTTATCCTGAGAGAGCGAGATCAGTTCGTTAGCGTATTCGATCTTGTCTTCTTCGCATAAGGATTTGCCTATGCCATGACCTTTTGCCTTAAGGAACGTATAGGCCATACCGCCACCGATTAGGATGTGGTCTACTTTGGGCAAAAGATTCTCAATCACACCAATTTTATCAGACACCTTAGCACCACCCAAAATAAGCACGTAAGGATGCGTTGGATTATCTCTCACAACGCTTAAAGATTCTATTTCTTTCTTGATTAGAAAGCCAGCGAAGGATTTTAGATAATCTGCAACACCGCGCGTTGAAGCGTGAGCTCTATGAGCGGCACTGAAGGCATCCATGACGAAGACTTCGAAGGGCTTTGCAAGTTTTTCTGCAAAGGAAGGGTCGTTTTTAGTCTCTTCCTTATAGAATCGAACATTTTCCAGCACCAAGATCTCATCTTGAAGTTGTAACGCGACGGCTTCTTCGACTGCTTCGCCAATGCAATCAGGAACAAAATTCACCTTCCAGCCGGTTAGGCTACTTAAGTACTCTGCCACGGGCTTGAGTGAAAACTCAGGATCCCTTCCCTCCTTTGGACGTCCCAGATGGGAAATGAGCGTAATAAAAGACCCGTTTTCCTTTAAGAACCTCAGGGTTTCAAGGTGTGCCTTGATCCGTGTATCGTCCATAACCATGCCATCTTTGATGGGCACGTTAAAATCAACCCTGACCAGCACCTTTTTTCGTGTTACATCTTTTGCTTCGGGGATCCTTAAGGCCATGAAAAATCACCTCGCTAGATTAACTGGATTACATCGTTTTTGCGATATGATTCGCGAGGTCCACCAACCTGCAGGAGTATCCCCATTCGTTGTCATACCACGCAAAGACCTTAGCCATGGTATCTATGGCCATGGTTTCATTGGGCATAAATATGGCAGAACGCGGATCTCCGATAAAATCTGAAGAGACAAGAGGCCCAGGCTCATAACCAAGTATGCCTTTTAGCTCACCTTCAGCATATTTTTTCATAGTTGCATTAATTTCCTCTGCTGTGGCGGGTCTCTTTAGCTCAACGACCAAATCCACTATAGATACGTCAGGAGTCGGCACCCGCAAAGCTATGCCATTAAGCAAGCCCTTTAACTCTGGGATTACTTTACCAATTGCTTTAGCCGCACCGGTAGACGTTGGAATTATCGAAAGGGCTGCCGCCCTCCCGCGTGCAGGATCCTTCCTGTGGGAGCGATCCAAAGTGACCTGATCGTTGGTATAAGCGTGCGCCGTGGTCATAAGGCCACGTACAATCCCAAACTCTTTGTGCAGCACTTTAACTACAGGGGCTAGGCAGTTGGTAGTGCATGAAGCAGCAGAAATTATAACGTGCTCTGATGGGTTGTACGTCTCCTCGTTCACGCCCATCACTATGTTGACATCTTCGTTAGAAGCAGGAGCCGTTATTATCACCTTTTCGGCTCCAGCGTTTATGTGGGCCTTTGCCTCCTTGCCATCGGTAAAACGACCTGTAGACTCGATGACTATATCAACCCCCCAATCCTTCCAAGGAAGCTTGGAGGGGTCCGTCTCCGTGGATACTTTTATTTTGTGGCCATCGACTATCATCATGTTGTCCCCTTCAACTTCAACCTTGCCGGGATAACGACGATGCACAGAATCGTATTTAAACAGATAGGCTAATATATCAATAGGTGATCTGCTGTTGATGGCAACCACGTCACACAACTTCTGAGTGTCATATTGAAACATCGCTCGCAAGAACAAACGACCAATCCTTCCAAAACCGTTTATGGCAACTTTTTTAGTCATACCACACTACACCTCCCGCAATGATTAAGAAAGTTACTAAGGCTCAATTGACTCTGACTCACTTACTATTTTAGCAATGATTTTTGCTCGTCACAAATCCCATTTTTTATCTTACGATTTGGCTTGTAAAATATTTGTTCCGCCATCAAAGAGGCTGTTGATCATGTTTTCCAATTTATTCCATCGATACTCAACAGTGCTTTTGCTCACAGGCTTAGGCAGCAGCTGACCTATCTCGCGAAGCGTAGCGCTGGGATAGTTAAGCCGTGTAAATACGAGATCCTTAAAGTGAACCGGCAGGTCATCTATTAGGCCCGTCTTCACTAGCAATTTGCTAATATGCAGCTGTTTCTCCGCAGCTTGAAGGCTTTTTTTAATGTTTGACGTATCACAGTTAACTTGCATGTTCACCCTGCTTTTTACAGACCTTATTATGCCTTTCTCCTCTATCATGAGCGAAGTCTTCATAAGGTCCATTCCAGCTAAAATTGTAACTATAGCTTCATGGTTTCTGACTTGAATCTCGTAGTTTCCAGATCGATGCCTATAGTTGTTTTTTATTCCCCTGGAATTCAAGAAGCCTGTTATATTATCGCATAATTGCTTATTTTTAACCCTAAAGGTCAAGTGATATCCATTCTTCGGCCAAAATATTGATCCACAACTACCAAATACACCGCGCAACCAAGCCCAGGAAGTCCTTGAAGAACGGGAAATATCCTCGTAAAGCTCGAAGGGCAAAATTAACTTGACGCGTCCTTTTTTGCTCTTCGGCACTCTCATGTAAGATGAAAAATTCACATCGGACCATCGCGTATACTTCCATATGGCATAAAGTCTCCTGAAAACCCACAACCTTAGAGAAGAAAGCACTACATGATCCATCTTTCTTGCTACGAAAATCCCCTCGATAATACCTGAACATTCCGCATCGTTCTCTTTTTTATCAGGCGATATACTATTTACCCACTCATCCCAGAGAACTGAATCGATTCTTTCCATATCTCCCTTTCCCTCGCACTTCTTGCTATTCTAATCAGGCATTCTGCCAATTTAACTGAATTATGCCTAACAGCACCTTCTTCGCTAATTTCATATAATTTATCTTCTATCAAATCTATCCCGATCTTTTTAAACCTCTCCTTTTCCTCCGGCGTCACTAAAAGAGGCATAGAACCTGCGGCAGTATATTTTGAAGATATTTCTTCGGGCAAAGACATGGCATTGACAACTACAAAATCAGGAAACCCTCTAAGGACCTTGGCAATCCACCTTACATGATCCAATACGGTAAACCCTTCCGTCTCCAGTGGTTGCGTCATGAGGTTGCAAACGTAAACCACAGGGGCAGGCGAAGTCACTATAGCATTGGCGACCTTTTCCACTAGAAGGTTGGGTATGACGCTTGTGAAAAGACTGCCAGGTCCCAGTACTATTAAATCGGCATTACTGATGGCATTTAACACCTCTGGTAGAGGTTTTACTCCCTTTGGCTCTAGCCATATTTCTTCCAAGCTTGAACCGTAATTAGTGATGTTTAATTCTCCTTCTACTCTAACGCCGTTTTTGGTCCTCCCAACCAAACATATGCTTTCGGTAGTAACTGGGAGAACTTGACCTCTTATGGCGAGCATATAGTTTAATTCCTCGATGCCCTTTCTAAAATCTCCTGCTATTTCCGTCGCGGCAAGCAATAACAAATTCCCGAGGCTGTGACCGGCCAATTCGCCACGATCGAAACGAAAGTTCAGCAAGCGATTTAAAGAACTATCATCTTCGGCCAGCGCTAAAAGGCAGTTTCTAATATCCCCCGGGGGAAGCATTCCCCACTCCTGACGCAAACGACCGGAACTACCACCCTCATCCGTCACAGTCACCACAGCCGTAATATTTCTAGTAAAGCACTTCAATCCCTTTAACAAAGTGGATAAACCTGTACCACCACCTAGGGCTACAATATAGGGCCCTAAAGAAAGCCTCTGGCGAGATGCGCTAAAATATACGTCCTTATACCTTTCCTTGATTTTATCCCCTGTTTTGCTGTCACGCTGTATGTTAGATGTTCTTCGAGAAAATAAGTAAGCCACAGCACCTCCCAAAAATATACCTGCAAAAAAACTAACCAGCGACGACATCGCCAATCTTCTCCTTGTCTTTCCCAATATCACGGTGTCTCACTATACATTTTTCTCCATCTGCACTTAACTGTCTTGCAAGCCATTCAGCATAAGCCACTGAACGATGTCTCCCACCGGTACATCCTATTGTAATGTGAACCTGTGGCTTTCCAGTCTTCCTGTAAAGTGGAAGTATCAGCTTTATTAGCCTTAACGATTCGTCGTAGAATACGACCGTTTCTCTAAAACTCAACAAGTATTCTTGAACTTCAGGTTCCACACCAGTAAGATCTCGAAGCTGTGGGCAATAAAAAGGATTTTCCAAAAACCTCACATCCAAGACGTAATCACTATCGGAAGGAATACCATATTTATAACCAAAGGAAGTAATGATCACGGATGGTTCAACGTCTATCACTCCAATTGATCTTAAAATTGCTTCTTTAAGTTCTTGAATGCTCAAATGACTGGTGTTTACGACCACATCCGCCAGCTCTCTGACAGGGGCTACCATCGTTCGTTCTTTTAAGATCATTTCGCTTAACGGAAGGTCGACACCTAAAGGGTGCCTTCTTCTCGTAGTTTCATAACGTCTGATTAAGATTTCATCGCTAGCGTCTAAAAAAATTACCTTGACCAGGGATAATTTATTTTTTAATGCCTTTATTACGCCTTCAAAATCACCCAGCAAGGTTCCCCCTCTGACATCCATGACAACGGCAATACCCATGTTGACGGCTGCCTCGTGCGAACCTAACATGTCTATAATTTGGGGCAATATAGCAGGTGGGATATTATCGATGGTGTAAAAACCGATGTCCTCCAATACTTTTAGCGCAGTCGACTTCCCGCCACCCGACATTCCAGTAATTATGATGCATTTGGATATATGCCTATTTTTATGGTCAAGATAATCTACTCCGCAACTAATTTCTGCTTGTCTCTCGTAATTATCCCCTTCAATGACGAACATGTCTGCCTGTGAGCACCTCCACAGCATGTCTTAAAGCGGGAGATACGGCACTAAAACACTCTCTCGCTCCCCTCTCACTTCCAGGAAGAGCAAGTATAAGCGTCTTTTCCCTCGTTACAGCTAAACCTCTGCTCAAAATCGACATGTGGTTTTTAACGGCCGTCGACCAGCGCATACATTCGCCTATTCCGTATACAATTTTATCTGATAAGGGCATTATTGCCTCGGGGGTAACATCTCTCCGTGAGATTCCCGTTCCTCCTGTCACCAAAACCAAATCGAGCGACTTTTCGTCACTCCATTTGCGTATTATATTTTGTATCTCATCTACGGAGTCAGGAACAATCTCGTATTCCTTACAGACCGCACCGATAGAAAGAGCTAATTCCTCCAGGGATGGGCCCGAGGTATCTACCAATTCCCCCCTGCTAGCTCTGTCACTTACAGTAAGGATCCCCAAAGAAATGGGAAACCATTCTTCGTATTCCGCAGAAAGATTCAAGAAACCGCCCTTAAAAACTTCTACCTCATCCTCATCAAGAAATTTAACTATCACTTCTCCATTTGAAAAGGAGATCAAATTTCCCTTGTCGCTAACCCCATGTGATAAGATCAAGATTAAAGAAGGCTCGCACAAAGAAAACAGAGGCATGGGTGAAGTTGCAAACAACCTCCTAGCCATCCCATCGACCATGTTTTCACCCAAACTGCCTTTACGAAGAGAAACCGCCGTGAGATCTCTTTCGCCGTCATAAATTCTTATAAGCCTTTTCTTAGTCGCTTTCAGCACGTTTTGCATCCTCCGAAAGATAGTGTCCGCTTTTGCCTCCACTTTTTTCAATCAAATGGACATCATTAAAATACATCCCTTTGTCAATGCCCTTGCACATGTCATATATCGTCAGAAGAGCAACAGTCACAGCCGTTAAGGCTTCCATCTCGACACCCGTAACTTCTTTTGCCAACACCTTGGAAGTTACTTTTATGCCTCGGCGCTTTTCGTCCAATTCACATTTTACCTCAACGTGGTCTAGCTTTATATTATGACACAAAGGGATCATTTCCCATGTCCTTTTTGCAGCCATTATACCAGCTAACTCGGCAACTTTAAGAACGTCTCCTTTAGGAACACTTCCTTCGCAAATCGTATCATAAACTTTGTCGGGCAAAATAATCCAACCACAGGCTATAGCTTTTCTGTTCGTTGGGCTTTTAAATCCCACATTCACCATTTTTGGATGGCCATGTTCATCGAGATGCGTTAAAGATCCCATAAAATTATCCCCCTATTTGAGACATGTGCCTATTGCCACGAACCAACTTTTTCCAATTTGCTGGCTTTTCCCAAGAAGCAAGCAGTATCCTCCGTTTAACTTCCTCCAAATCACCCGCCCTCAAGGGTGAAAGCAAATCGATCCCTTTAGTAGCAAATAAGCAATTCCTGAGCTCTCCTGTTGCGGTAATTCGAAGTCTATTACATGTCTCGCAAAAGTGATGCGAAACGGCTGATATTACTCCAATCCTTTGGCCTGTCTCTAGGTTAACATAATACTTTGCAGGCCCATCGGTGTCTGACGGCCTTTTGCCAACCTCTTCCCATTCTCCGGAAGAAAAAAGCAGTTCTTTGATAGACGAAGCGGGAATGAAGGAATCTTGCGTCCACAAACTTTGATCTACGGGCATGAACTCTATAAATCTCAATACAGCACCCGTTTTCCTCGCAAAATTCGCCAAGGCCTTGATCTCATCTTCGTTAAATCCCTTTATCAAAACCGTGTTAATTTTTAATGGCAAATTTAACTTACTCCATTCAGTAATCCCGTTGATGACGTCGTTTAAGTTCCCCATCCTCGTCATATATTTAAATTTTTCGGCATTGAGCGTATCGAGACTGACGTTTAGGTTAATTTTAAGATCTTTTATTTCATCTATAAGCTTAGAAAGCAATGACGCATTTGTCGTAATGGCAAGCACGAGCTCAGGAAAGGACAGGCGAAGCGTACGCAAAAATTTCGAAATGTCCTTCCTAACAAAAGGCTCTCCCCCCGTTAACCTCACTTTTTTGATGCCCAACTCGGTTAATATTCTTATAAGCGAATGTATATCCTCATACCTCATGATCATTTCATGAGGTATCCATTCCACGCCTTCGGGGGGCATGCAATATTGACAACGAAAGTTGCACCTGTCAGTAACAGAAATACGCACATATGTTAATTTTCGCCCCAATTTGTCGACTAGTTTCAAGGCCAACGATATCCCCCCATTGTGTTAATTCTTTCTTTAAACTCGGGATCAGAAAGGGCATCTAGCAAAGCAACTACCCCCGGATGATCTAATTCATCTTCGGGAATAATGAGCTCGTAAGGTTCTTCTGTAACGGGAATGAAATCTAAATCTAAGGCATCTGCTGCAAATTTTATCCCCAAGGCAACGTCAGCTAAACCCCACGCTACCCTACAAGAGGCATCGAGGTGCGTCACCATCTGATCCTCGTATCCCTTTATCAACGAGGCTTCAATGTCATGTTCTTTTAGCATAGAATCTAGCAATACTCGAGTCCCAGCACCAGGTTGCCGATTGACTATGCGAATATCGCTACGTGCTAAATCCTCAATGGAGTTTATGTCCTTCGGATTTCCTTTCTTTACGATAAATCCCTGTTGTCTATAAAATAGCAAATAACGTTTCCATTTATCGCTAATCGGCTTAAAACTTGCTATGTAGCTATCATTATATAGGCCACTTTCAGGATCCAAAAGGTGTGCGGCCGAGAGGTGGGCTTCGCCCCTAGCAAGGGCCGCTAACCCGCCTAAGCTACCAACGGGACGTATGACCAGATCAGAACCCCGCCTCCTTACCAAAGAAACAAGTCTTGCTACCGCAGGATCATCAGAACCCTGAAACAATGCCCTATTCTCCCACAAGACATCTTTTATTAGCCTGACTTCTACTTCTTTGCCCTTCGGGCATTCATAAGCCTCTGGAGGCATGAGAGCAAATCCATCTGCTTCAGCTGTGGCTCTCATGGAACTTGAGCCTCCTGAAATCGGCCAGACGTACTTTTTTGATCCCAACTGGACTGCCTTTATTCTAAGCCATTCACTTATTCCCTGTGGTGATGTATGAGATATTAACAAAGAAGCCTTGAGTTTTTCTTTTACATCCATGGCTTCATCCAAAAATTTATCTTCGTTAAAGCTGCCCTTCGTCAGCAGTTCTATTAGAGGGTATACCACGCTCCATGCAACGACCATTGTAGACATTGGAAAACCTGGCATGCCAATGACAGGTTTATCCCGAACCACACCAAGCATCGCAGGTCTCCCGGGCCTCATTAAAATCCAATGAAAGAGCAATCTTCCCTCTTGTTCTATTACATCAGCTGTAAAATCCCGCTTTCCCTTGGCGGACCCGGCCCCAATTAACACCAAATCGTATTCATCAACGGCCCGAAGCAGGGCTTTACTCAAAAGCTGTGGGTTATCTTCCACATGTTGATCTACAAAGAAGGGTACGCCCCATTTTTTAAAAATACACTCAAGCATGATTGAATTGCTCTCCATTACCTTGCCAGGAGGCAATAAGCCGAGGTCATTAGCGCTCTCCCTAGGAATGATCTCGTCACCTGTAGGTATGAAGACAACTTTTGGTTTGGCTAACACAGGCAACTCGTGCATTCCAATCGCATAAAACAAAGCCGTTAGGTTGGGGTCAACCTCATCCCCGAAATGGGCCACGATTTGTCCCTTGATAACGTCCTCCCCGATGGGTCTGAGGTTTGCCCCGGGTAATTCAGATTCATAAACGTATAATTTTCCTTCTTTAATTGAGGTATCCTCCACCATGACGACGGCATCAAACTGAGGAGGAACAAAGGATCCTGTATTGACCCACTGAAATTGTCCTTCATCTAAGATTGCCGGAGTGGCTGCAGTCGCCATGGAAGTAGATATTGACAAAACCGCATAACCATCAACCGCAGATGCCGGATAGTGAGGCACATTAATCGGAGAAAGGATATCTTCAGCCAACGACGCACCAAGTGCCTGCTGTAGAGGAACATGGACCACAGAAAACTTTCCGCCCCATTTGCTCTGTAACAACTTCCAAACCTCGTATAACGATAAATGTTCTTTTACCATAAAATTACCTCTATCTCCTCTCCTGCTCTCAATGTCTCTTTATTCACAGGCAACATACCCAATCCGATGGTCCCATTTAGCGCAGAAATATACCCTGATTTAGAGTTCACGGGAATAACCCCACCCGGCTTAGAAGCGACAGGCACATATTCTTCTACGCCACTTCTACCTATAACATCATCTAGGCACTTCATCTTCGCGGGCACGAAGTTTCTTTCATATAAATTTATTCCGCCGATCATCATGTTCAATAAAGGCAACAAAACTACCCTTGCCACAACGGTGCAAGACAAGGGATGCCCCGGCAAAGAAACGACCAGTTTAGCAGGCTCTCCTTTAATGCCTCCGATTAAAGTTGGCTTGCCGGGTCTCATGTTTATACCCTTAATGATCAGTCCCGGGTCGCCTAAATTCTTTATCACTTCGGAGCAGTAATCCCTGGTCGATACGGAGGATCCTCCGCTTAATATGACGACGTCGTTTTTTCGCAAAGCATCTTGAACGGCTGATGTTAGAACTTGCAGGTCATCGCGCACTATTCCCAAAAACTGAGCGTCGTAACCATAAAACTTGAGCAGTAGCCGCAACGTAGTGCTATTGACATCCCTAACACATCCGGGAGGAACGCAATCTGTTCCTGCTTCTACTATCTCATCTCCCGTACTTAAAATGCCGATCTTTAAATCTACCACCTTAACCTCTCTTACTCCCAAGCCAACAGCGGCTGGGATGTTTTTAAAATCGAGCAAATCACCTGCTCTTGCAATGATATCTCCACTTTTTATCTCTTCGCCTTGGATAATTACGTTCTCGCCCGGCATTACACCCTTTCTTACCTCGATCCATGGACCGATTTCCTCAGTGTCTTCAACCATCACAACGGCATCGCTGCCAAGAGGCAAAATCCCACCCGTGAGGATCTGCATAGCAGCTTCCTTTGGCAAAGATTCTCGGATCACTTTGCCCATGGGAATAATGCCACATTTTCTCAAAAAGACAGGGGAGGAGATCGAGGCTCCCTTCACATCAACGCTTCTTACTGCGTATCCGTCACGTAAACTCCGGGAAAAGGGCGGATATGACTCCGGTGCTTCAACATCTTCTGCTAATCGCATTCCATAAGAACTTTCAACAGCAACTGAAGTGCACCTCAAAACTGCAGGAAAAGACATGCTATCGCACACGAGTTGAAGCGCCTTAAACCTTCCTAAAAGCTCTTCCGTTACGCCAGCCATAAAAACACCTCTTCAAATCAATACTTCACTACCAACGTAGGAAGATCCATATCCTTTAGCTTTTTTTCTAACTCCTTCGCATCTGACGTTTCATTACCGGCGTAAACTTGCACCCTATAATAAAGCTTACCGTTTACAGTCGCCTCAATTATACGCACCCTGTTTGTATATCCTGCGCTTTCAAGCTTCTTTTTAACCTCATCTGCTCTCCATTTTTCAGTAAAAGAGCCAACCTGGACTCCCCAACCGCCTTCTGAGGGTTGAGATACCTTCACAGAAGGCTGTGGCGTCTGGGCCCCCGCAACTTCACCTTTGGTGACTTTTTCAGCCGACCTCGCAGGACTTTCAGTAGAAGGTACAGCTATCACATTTCTAGAATCTAGGGAAGGCTCTTCTATGGGAACGGAAGGCGCAGCAACCGTGGGTGTCTTAGCGCTTTCGCCACTCACGCTAGGAGCAGGTTGTGCCACGATATCGGGTGCCCCTGCCTGATTGGAGATCGTTTTAACGGGTGCAAAGAAAAACATCTTAACCCCCAGATACAACAAGCCTATAGCGACCAAACCTACTAGGGGAATCATTATTTGGCCAAAGGAAAAGATTGGCTTTTTATCGTTTTGCCTTTCTCTTTTCATCATTAATTATCACCTCTTATAGTCTTGACACAACATAATATGCTCGCCGAAATCGAAATAAAGAAAATGTTTTATCAAAAACCAAGCATGAAAATTTGTTCCCGAACAACCTCTTTAGAGAATGCCAAACAAGAAAGATCATCTTTGTCGCCGTCATCAATCATGTCTAATAAAACCTCGGCCTCTTGTAAACCATACCACGATAACGTGTATTCTTTTAAAGATCCCCTCAAATCCACAGATCGCATTTTAATGACTTTACCGTATCCCTTTAAAGATCCACGTAATATGTTTAATTTGCGTCGGCCCTCAGATATCCCTACGAAGGGCTCATTTGAAAATGGAGTGCCTGGCTTTGGCACAAAAATACTTATAGAAATAACCGGCTTTAATTTTAACAGCTCCCACACCTGTTTCGACAATTCAGCTATGGATCTCACGTCGTCATCGTTTTCACCAGGAAGACCTATCATGAAATACATCTTCACTGATCGTATTCCAAAATCTTTCGCTATGGCGAGTTTTTTTATGATAGTTTCATTAGTGAAGTGTTTTTTTAATGATCCTCTCAAAGAATCACTGCCTGTTTCGGGAGCAATCGTTATGCTTTTTTTACCTCCAACTGCCATGGTTTTCAGCATTTTTTCGCTTAAAGCATCAATACGAAGCGAGGCAAAACTTACCCTCCTTCCACAGTCATTAATGGCATCCAAAAGACGATCTAAATCTGGATGATCCCCTGCTTCCGGCGTGACTAAGCCAACATTGAAGTTATTGTATGTCTTAAATTTATATAACAGAGAAATTAACTCATCAACGGGCCGAAATCTAGCTTTCCCGAAATTACTTGGCACGACACAATAGGGACATCGCCTAAAACAACCTCGCTGTAACTCCAAAAGCAACGTTCTCCCAAAGGCAGCCTTGGGAGTCATCCACACGCTATGACCCAATGATGCAGAGAGATTTTCCAGATTCCCCCTTTTTCTACCAAGGTTCGCTTTTTTTGAAATGACAAGTTCATTATGAAGTGGAGGCACGTATACATGCTTCGAAGCCGATAAATCCTCCCACAACTTTCTTCTATTCCCATGCTTCATATAGGAACGAAGGCAGGCTATCAGGTGATCTACAACTACCTCTCCGTCTCCTAAACAGACAAAATCAACCATAGATGAAAAAAGGAGGGGATTTATGTAGCTAACAGCTCCCCCCACGCCGACCACTGGGCCATTAATTAGAGCCCTCCTGTGCCAATGAAGCAACACTTTGCTATTATGCAACATCTTTAGCAAAGCGACATAATCAGGCTCGTAAGACACCGATGCCGTAACTATAGGAAATTCCGATAAGAAACGTCCCTCTTCGAGCGATTTACATTCAGTATCAACAAATATCCTCTCTACGCCTACGCCTCTGCTTTTCAACGCTGCATAAATGTAATGGTAGCCCAAATTCGCCATACCCACTCCGTAAGTGTTTGGATATAATAACGCCCACGGAGGATCTCCCCCTTTGGGCAAGTTCAAGAGGATCGTTTCATCTGGCATGATTTGCGACACTTGTTACTCCTTCTTTTTCCTCCTCACTACAGTTGGAAGATCGAAGGTGTCAACTTGAACACCGCTAATCCTAAACAGGTCTTCTTCAGGTACCTTGATCTCGGCTTCTTCCAAGTCTATGCGCGATCTTCGCTTTCCCGAAAGAGCTTTATCGCGACCTAACTTTCCAGGAATCGAAGAAAAACCGGAGGCTATTACGGTAACCTGAAGTTTGTCGTCCATCTCGGGATCCAAAACATGCCCCCATATGATGATTGCATCCTCAGCAGCTGCTTCTGTAATAACCTGAGCCACCTCTTTGATTTCGTGAATGCCAACATTATTGCCGCCAGTGACGTTAAACAAAATCCCCTTCGCGCCTTGCATAGGAGTTTCCATCAACGGGCTGTTAATGGCGGCCTTTGCGGCGACAATAGCCCGATCTTCGCCTGTAGCTTCGCCTATGCCCATTATCGCAGATCCGGCATTACTCATTACAGCCCGAACATCGGCAAAATCTACATTGATTAAACCCGGTCGTAAAATAAGATCGGTCACGCCCTGAACTGCCTGCCGCAAAACCTCATCAGCCAGCTTGAAAGAATCCAGCAAGGGCACTTTTTTGTCAGATATTTCAAGCAGCTTATCGTTTGGGATCACGATGAGGGCATCAACCTTACCTTGTAAATTTTTAATTCCTTCTAACGCTTGATCGATCCTCCTTCTACCCTCAAATATAAAAGGCTTTGTCACGACGGCGACAACGAGAGCGCCAACTTCTTTGGCAACCTCAGCTATGACAGGAGATGCTCCCGTACCAGTACCTCCTCCCATGCCAGCCGTAAGGAAAACCATATCGGCTCCCTGCAAAACCTCTTTAATGATATCGATCGACTCTTTCGCAGCTTTAAAACCAATTTCAGGATCCGAACCTGCACCTAACCCCCTGGTTAACTGCTCTCCAAGGATTATCTTGACGTCAGCCAGATTCTGATTTAAGTGAGCAATATCTGTATTTGCAGCGATAAATTCGACACCCTTAAGACCATTGGATATGATGTGATTTAGCGCATTATTTCCACCACCTCCAACGCCAACGACTTTGATGATCTCTTTGTATTTGCGATCATCCGAGTTATCAATTTCAAATATCCTTTCCTTGTCCCTGTCAGCCATCTCGCAACTCCCCCAAAAATTCACTTAAAAAAGTTCCTTAAAGGTTCTCTTTATAGCATTTAAAACCGACTTGAAAAAGTCTATCGCACGTAAACCATGGACATCCTCTCCGTAAGATCTGCCCCTTTTAGATGAGATTGTCGATGTGAGGGTTATAGATGGCCCGATAAACTTGAAGGGGCATTTCTCTATTATATTCATATATTTAATAATTCCAGCTAGGGATGCATATTCGGACCCGTTCCTCCCGGGGGGCATTTTAGCACTGTCCAATGGATTGGCCACTCTAACGGGCATATTTAAAACTTCGGAAACCATTTCAGCAATGCCTTTCATTTTCGCTACGCCACCAGTTAAAACAATGCCGCTTGGGAGAAGTATTGAGCCTACATCGCGAAGTTCTTTTTTAATGAAATCATCAAATAATTCCTCTAAGCGATTGTATGCCACCTCGTGCACTTGCCCTGCACTGCAAAATCCTCGCTTGCCCTGCACCATGAACTCCAGCTCTTCGTCGTAGGCATCAAAATCTTCACCTAGGGAAACGTATCTTTTTAATTCCTCAGCCACCTCTATTGGCACCTTCAAAACCCTCGCGATATCGTTAGTAATGTGATCTCCCCCAATTTGTATGACGGTAAGCCTTTTGAGCGCTCCATCGACGTAGATGGAGATTCCTGTTGTGCCACCGCCAATGTCTATGACAGCTACACCCGATGATATCTCCCCCGGGGATAAGACGCCTAAGGCGCTTGCTAGCGGTTTTATAACAAGCCCCGCTACGCTCACCCCGGCTCGTTCAGCACAATTAACCACATTTTGAACAGTCGCGGTAGGTGACATGATGGATTGGACCTCAACCTCCAAGCGCACGCCCGTCATACCCAAAGGATCGTCTATTCCTCTTTGCCCATCGATAGAATAGGTCACTGGTATAGTATGTACAGTGCAATAATTATTGGGCATACTTATCTCGGACAAAGAAGCCTCTATAACCCTTTGAATATCTATTTCGGTAACCTGTCTTGGAGTGCTGCCCAAAGAAACCATGCCTTTTGAGGTAATACTAGTTGTGAGAGCTCCACTAAAACAAACAAATACACTATCGGCACGTATGCCTGTCATACTTTCGGCATCTTCTAAGGCATAAGAAACGGATCGGACAACTTGTTCAAAGTTAACGATTAAGCCTTTACGCAATCCGGCGGAGGGAACGGATCCAACCCCAATAATTTGCGCTTCTCCAGTATATCGATCCCTCTCTGCCACAATTACCGAGGTTTTTGTCGTGCCTATATCAAGTCCCGCAATTAAATCTATCTTCTCATACATTTAAATGCCTCCATCCCTCGATATTAACCCAACGAAGATGTTCAATAAGAGGCTTACTTGTTTCTAATGACGATTTTGTCTTTATATGTTGCATCAAGGTATAAAGCCTTTGCATCCGAAGATTTAACGATTGTTTCCATTGCCGGCGCCAAATCGTTCCACTTGCTTTCAGAAAATTCAAATAATATACTAACATCTTTATCCAAGGATGCAACCTCAACCATAACGGCTAATTCTCCTGCTATTTTTATCAACTCTAAGGCCTTTATTTTTTGAATCCATGGCGTTTTTCGTATTGCTTCAACGAGTTCAATCGTACGTACTACCGGGAAAATGCTTTGGCGTACTCCATTGGGATTTGCTTCATCCGGCACTAAGGGAGGCATGGAATTATGCCATTTTAAAGTCAGTAAATTGTGGACATCCGGATTGGCTTCACTCCACAAAGGGTTGCTCTCATGCCACGTCATGCCGTTGGAAGTAATAAACCATCTTTCGTTATGCCAATTAACGATAAAGATTGGTTGCAGACAAAGCCATTCAATCACCACTTCTCCCCATCCATCAACTCTAATTAAGAAGCGAACCGGGTATTTCTTCTCCATCTCCATCTTCCATGACGGGTAGCCTATAAAAAGTAAAGGCCAAAATCTAGCAGATGATCTACTTATCAAGCTGGCTGTTTCTTTCTCTATCAAGACGTTTTCCGGAACAACATCTATATTTCTCAGTCTAAAAAGATAAAGTTTCTCTTCAACGCCATAAAAAAAACCACAAGCAACGGACATCACCATTAAGAGGGATATTATCCTCATCTTGGCTGTCCAAACTTTACTCAATATATCACGTCCATCATACAGCGTCCACCATCACATGGATGCTGTTTCTTGCTTATTGAAATTCGAGATAATCACGTTTAATATTTGACTCCCAAACACATCAACGTCACCTGCTCCCAACGTCAAAAGAACGTCCCCAGGTAGCAAATCTTCAACGACCTTGGAGACGACCTCTTCCTCGGCAACGGTAAGGCAATACTCATGAGCGTAATCATTAATCAGGCAGTTTGTTATTAGATCTGAACTAATACATTCCTCTAGTTTCTCGTCAGCCGGATATACAGGTAGAATATACACTATATCAGCATTCATCAAAGCCTCAGCAAACTTTCTGTACATGGCTTTTGTGCGCGTGTATCTGTGGGGTTGAAATATCACGATTAACCTGCGTGACGGAAATATATTGCGCATAGCATCTAAAGTAGCGCGAATTTCTCTTGGATGATGTCCATAGTCATCGTAGATATATATATCGTTACTTGCCCCTAGACACTGCAATCTTCTTTTAGTTCCCTTAAAATTATAAAGTGCTTTTTGGATCGTACCAAAGTCTATGTTTAGCAAATCTCCAACAGCACAGGCAGCCAAGGCGTTCAGGACGTTATGTTCACCTGAGACTCTAAGCTTGACGCTACCCATTTCATTACCTTCTTTTACAGCGGTAAACAAAACGCCCCCACCCGGTCTATGTTTTACATCGATAGCGCCCCAATCCCATCGTTTCCCCCAACCATAGGTAACACAAAAGGGAGAAAAAAGCTTTGACACAGCCTGACATCCAATATCTTCCCCGCATATCACAATTTTCCCATCACTTTTTCGATTCGATAAAAAGCGAATAAAGGCGTCTTGAACGGATTGAAAAGTGGGATAGAAATTGACATGATCCCAGTCTATATTTGTAATTACCGGTATATGGCAGGCAAACAATTCAAAGGAACCATCGCTTTCGTCCAATTCCGATACCATATATGCTCCCTGGCCCAACCTCGCATTGCCTCCTATATCAGACACCTCTCCTCCTATCGCCACGGTCGGATCGAGACCTGCAGCATCCAACACGGTCGCAATCATGGACGAGGTAGTGGTTTTGCCATGAGCCCCTGCTACACCGATGCCTTTTAACTGATTAAACAAAGCGCTTAAAATATCGCCCCTTCTGGCTACGCATACGCCAGCTTTTCTTGCGTAATCAAGCTCGATGTTGTTCCACGCAATCGCACTGCTGTAAATTAACAAATCTGGTTTAAAAATATCAATGTGGGATGCACAGTGGCCGCTTAAAACTTTTATGCCAAGTTTCTCTAAATTGGATACATAATTCGTCCTTGCAACATCACAACCGGATACTTCATAGCCCAGCCCTTTAAGCAAGTGAGCCAATCCGCTCATGCCGGCGCCTCCAACCCCCATTAAATGAAGAGATCTTGTATTGTCCCCGAAAATCATCGATTTCCTAAGCACATTCAATAGAGCCCTCCCCTTTCGTAGAAAAAGACAATATCGCATTCCAGAAACGGGCACATATATCGTTTCTTTTAATATCACACCCACCATTATTACAAAGCTTGCGCATATCGGATACCTCTAAAAGAGCAGCTTCCAAAAGCTCGATATTTTCGCTCTCGCGCCATATTCTACCCTTTCCTGAGCGCAAGAAGAGTTTGGCATTTGCTAACTGATGATCGTCTGAAGCTCCTTCCCAAGGTATCAATACACCCGGTACATCATAGCAGATAAGTTCCGATAGTGTCGATGCCCCGCACCTCGTAACGGCATAGTGAGCCAATGAAAAATGAGCCGATAAATCCCAGGAGGGAGGGATAGCTACGACGTTGCTCGAAAGCCACTGCACACCGCTCTTTTCGTTAGTTCCAACCAACATGAAAATGTGATCTTTTAAAGAATCGTGCTTTGCAACTTCAGTAATAGTTTGCATTAGCGGCTTGCCCCCAATTGAGCCTCCCATCACCAATGCAAATATCTTAGACGGAACTATACCCTTGCCTCCAAGCAATTCCCAGGCTTTTTGTCTGTCCATAAGGTTTATTCTTCGCACGGGAACACCAACGGGCATAAAACTTTTTTTATCTAAACAAAGACATTCATTCCAACCCGTAATGATTGGAATCCTTCGTTTCGAGCACAATCGTGTAGCTTTTCCAGCAATGGCATTTTGCTCATGTGCGATCATGGGGACATTTAGAAAAGATAGCAAAGCAAAGGGAACCGATAAGTAACCACCAAAAAGAACGATTACATTAGGTTTGAATTCCTTGATTAACTTATGTGCTTTTACCAAAGAAAAGATAAATTCTTTCCAACGCAAAATAGAGCGCACCCCCTTCACTCCAAAGGGAGAACCTGATAAGGGCAATATTGCGTGATCCACGTGCAAAGCTTTGTAAATTTTGCGCTCTAGTTCTCTGCTTCCACAAAGATAACCGACTTCAGCAGGTAAATTATTTTCCCTTATCCAATCACCTAATGAGACAGCTGGCAATATGTGTCCTCCCGTACCACCAGCAACAAACATGATTTTCAATGTATTGCTCATTTATCCAAAAGCGCTCCTTAATTATTATTACTACTTAACATCGGCTGAACAACGCAATAGCAAACCAATCTTCACCCATGTCGCAGAAAGAGCACTACCACCATAACTCATAAAAGGCATCGCCTTCCCCGTAAGAGGAATCAAGGTGGTCACTCCACCAGCGTTGATAAAGAAGGGTATCAAAATAGAAAGCCAAAGACCTAGGACTAAAAATCTTAAATATTCTTCATCCGCATCGCGCCAAAGAAGATAAATCCTCCTTGTCATTAAGGCAAAACCACCAATCACCAATAGCGAGCCTATAACACCAAGCTCCTCAGCACATATAGCAAAAATGAAATCGGTGTGAGCAGCCGGTAAATATTGAAGTTTTTGCAAGCTCCTCCCAAGTCCAACCCCCCAGAAGCCACCGTTCGCAAAGGCAATTAATCCCTGAATGATCTGAAATCCTTTGTTTAAGGGGTCTTGCCAAGGATCAAGCCATGCCTTTAAACGTCTTAATCTATAGGCGGCACTAAATGTTAAAACAATTATCGGCACTGCGGCTATAAAAGCCAAAAACAAAGGGTATTTCCATCCATACTTCGCTATAAAAATCCCGAATCCCAAAATCAGAAGGATTAAAGCAGAACCTATATCTGGCTGAAGAAGAAGCGGAATAGTGCTTATCATTAAAATTCCGATTGTGCGGACAAAGGCTTTTTCAGAACTCCCCCCTTCTCTAGAAATAATATCAGATAGATGAATAACTACTGAAAATATCAGCATCTCCGAGGGTTGAAACGAAAAAGGACCCAGCCTTATCCACCTGGACGATCCACTTACCGACATGCCCAAAAAAGGAATTATCGTGGCAAATGTGAGAGCTATAGCGATAATCCATAAAAGGCCAGAGCAGCTCCTCCACAGCTTAGTCGGGATAGAGTATGTTATTGCCATGCCAACCAAAGAAATCAATAACCACTTTATTTGCTTTATTCCGTATGTCCATGGCGAACCAAAGAATTTTAAAGAAAAGTAACCAGAGGCAGAAATGATCATTATGATCCCAAATATCGATAAAACCAGAGGGACCACTAACAACAACATATCAAAAGAGTACATATTTTCACATCTTGGGGTTTCAGTTACTCTCTCGTCCATTTTTTACTACACAAGCCTCAATTAAATTTTTTACGATTTCTTGAAAATCTTTTCCCCTCTCGTGATAGTTTCTATACATATCCCAACTAGTGCAAGCCGGGGAAAGCAGGACTATATCCCCTGGACAAGCCATTTCAAAGGCTTTATAGACTGCCTCTTTCATTGAAGCCGCCAAATAAAAATTACTAAAGCCTGCGCTTCTCAAGCTTTTTGCTATGACCTCTTTTTCTTCACCCAACAATACCGCTGCCCGTACATGTTTTTTTATCGCCCCAGCAAGTTTATCATATTTCTCTCCCTTTCCCCTACCTCCCAGTATCACCACTTTGACACCCGGAATCGAGGCAATGGCAGTAACGCTTGAAGCCACGTTTGTTCCCTTTGAATCATCTATAAATACTACCCCATCTTTTTCGCCCACCTTTTCACAACGATGAGGAAGGTTCTTAAAATCAGGGAGAAATTCGCGTGCTCTTTCCACTTCACACCCGAGATAATATATTGCAGCCATGGCCATAGCAGCATTTTCAACGTTATGGTACCCGAATAAGGATAGCGACTTGAGTGGGAAAAGCCTTATATGTCCACCTTCTGTCCTTAAAAGGGCTTCTGAATCGTTTAGAATGAGCTCATCTTGCACTCTTTCTGCATCATGCATGAATTTTTCGAAAGACCAATACAAACGGGCTCCCCTGCCCTCACGAACTTGTAGGATTTCTTCATCTTGTGCGCGGTAAACCAAACACCCTTTGGGAGAAAGAAGCTCTATTATGCGTCTTTTAGCGTTAACGTATGCTTCAAAACTGCCATGCCAGTCGAGGTGATCGGGATAGATGTTGGTAATAATCGCAACATCACAACTAAAGCGCTTTGTCCAGTGAAGTTGGAAGCTACTTAACTCTACTACAATAAAATCAAGGGGCATCATCGCAAAATCGGCCAAGGGGATGCCAAAATTGCCAGCTAGAGCGACGTTATATCCCATTTTTGACAACAAATGGTTTATCAAAGCCGCTGTAGTGCTCTTGCCGTTGGTGCCAGTAACGCCTACGATTTTACCTGACAAGTAGGGGTAAATGAAATCCAGCTCGCCTTGCAATGGCGTACCTGTTTTGCGGGCCATTTGTACCGGAAGAGTTTTATCTGATATCCCTGAGCTTAATACTACCAAGTCGCAGTCGAGTAATGCCTTTGTGTGTTCACCCTCTTCCCATTGTATATCCTTTTCGCGAAACAGGGCTTTAGTGTTTTCATCTAACTTTCCTTGCTCCGTCACAAATACATCAAAATTCGCACTCTTTGCCATCAATGCCAAGGATTTCCCACTAATGCCGCTTCCTACAACAGTAACCTTCATCCCCTAGATCACCTGCCAGGTCCATAAGGCCCCTAAAAGAGAAATCCCCATAAGGTGTATCAACCAGAATCTGACAACTATGTGTTCCTCAGGCCATCCGCATAATTCAAAATGATGATGCAATGGACTCATCTTGAAGATCCTTTTTCTAAAGCACTTAAAAGATATCACCTGAAGTATCACGGAGACTATTTCAATACCGAAAATAAAGGATATGGGAAATATCAGCAAAAGATCTCCCGACATTGCTACGTTACCCATTAAAAGACCAGCGATAAAATGCGCTCCCACATCTCCCATAAACACCCTTGCCGGATAGGAATTGTACCACAAAAACGATAAAACACACGCTAAGCCGACAACTAGGGACAGTCGGCAGGGTTCGATTTCTAGAACGAAAAGAAGTGCTACCAAAGATATTACTGAGGCTCCTGCTGCAAGCCCGTCAAGGCCATCAGTTATGTTCAATGCATTATACAAGCCTACTGCGAAAAAACAAAGAAGGACGAAAGTCAAAATAAAGTAAACAGAGGACGAATCTGAAATTAAATAAAAAGGAACCTCCTTAGCAGTAATCCATGCCCAAGGCAAAACAACCATAAATTGTCCCAGCAACTTTTGTCTTGATGTTAAACCCTCACTTGACCTTCTAACAATCTTTATGACATCATCCGTTAACCCTACGGCAGCCCCCCCAAAGGGCAACCACCATAAAATGAACTTGTCGATTATACTTGACTTATCATTGCTTACAAATGCTAAAGCAATCAAAGACAACGCTATAAAAATGACCCCACCCATGGTGGGTATGCCTGCTTTTAAAACCACGTGACGCTTCGGTCCGTAGCTTTTAGGCGTTTCCCCCCATTTAAATCTGCTAAAAAGCTCTATCCATAACCTTTGCAAAACGATTCCTAATATCATCAACAAACAAAAATAAAGCATCAAATATTTATAACTCATCTAAGGACCACCGATCGTAAATGCGCTCCATCTCATAAAATCTTGAACCTTTAACTAAAACGACGTCGCCAGATAGCAGGATGTCTTTTAAATAACTGCTAACCTCTTCTATTTCTTCAAACAGAAGAACAGTTTTTGTTGAATTAGCGTGCAAGTCGTCCCATTCCTGTCCATATAAAACAGTGATATCCGCAACAGATGTAACGACTCCTAAGACTTCTTCATGAAATTGCTTTTCGCAACCACCCAATTCCCTCATGCCGCCCAAGACCGCCACTTTACGCCCTCGCCAAGGCATGGCCTTTAAATTATTTATGGCTGCCTTGACCGAAACAGGGCTAGCGTTATATGACTCATCGATGAATAAAATACCTTCTTTGCTTTGCAACAAAGCGCCCCTACCCCGCGGAGATTTCATGTGACGCAAGCTTGAGGCTATTTCATCAAAACCAACGCCCATCTCTAGGCCAACGGCCAAAGCTACGGCCATCGCATTGACGTTTTGCTCTCCCCATAATTTGCTTTCAACTTCTTTTACTCCAAGGGGAGTAGCTATAGACACCCTTCTAGAATAATTTAGACCGTCCCACCGCAAAGAAGTATCTAAAATCCTGAAAGGGCACGACGGATTTCTTCCAACGCTGATTACTTTTGAAGGCTTATATGGAAGCTCTACAAGCCCTTCCCTCAAGATCGAAGAATCGCCATTTATTAATAAAACATCGCAACAGTCAGTGACAATTTCCAACTTGGCCTGAAGTATACCGTTGATATCACCAAATCCCTCCAGATGAACTGGATCGATGGACGTTATAACTGCAATGTTGGGCGTAAAATAACTGACCATCTCTGCAATTTCCCTCTTGGCATTAGCTCCCATCTCTAACACGAGAAACTCCGAATCCCTGGGGGCAGACAATATCGTTAACGAACAACCCAAAAGAGTGTTATGATTTCCCCTTGATATATGAGCTTTATATTTTCCCCGCAAGACAGCACCGATGACATCTTTAGTGGTTGTCTTTCCGACGCTTCCGGTGACTGCTATGATTTTCTTCAGCGATGGAAGGCAAACAAGGTACTTAACAGCAGCTTCAACTATCGCGTGCTCCGGGGAAGGCACTCCAAACAAAGAAACATCCTGATCACGCGAAATAGCAAGGTACTTTGGCACTTCCTCGTCCCTTAAGATTATTCCTCTTGCACCTCGATGTACAGCATCTCCTATAAAATTATGCCCATCCACCCTGCTTCCCTTCAGAGCAATAAAAATGTCGCCTTCCTTTACATTTCTGCTATCGGTTTTTATTGAGATAGGCAGCGAAATATCCGCTCCACAAAGGCTAGAACAATTGAACGTCTTTCCTATGGTAATTGAAGAAGGATCTTTCAAAAAACTCATAAAAACTTCTTCCCCCTTGAATCACACCATTCCTTCAACGCGTCAAAATCACTGTAAGCCACCACGTGATCCTTAAAGATTATCTGACGTTCTGGCCCTTTGCCTGTAATCAAGACCACGTCGTTTGCACGAGCATGATCTAAGGCAAAATGTACAGCTTCTTTTCTATCGATGATTATTTTGTAGTCCGGATCCCGAGAACTTGATTTTATGCCCTCCACTATCTGAAGCGCGATTTCCCCTGGATCTTCGCTTCTGGGATTATCCATGGTAACGACAATATGATCTGCCAAACTGGCCGCCACGCTACCAAGCAATGGTCTATTTTCCCTAAAGCGATCGCCGCCATGTCCAAAAACTAGCCACAACTTTCCACCACATAAAGGCCTGATTGTCGAAAGGGCTTTCTCTAAAGCATCTGGAGTATGAGCGTAATCTATTACACAAATCGAACCATCCTCTATAAAGTATCTTTCGAGCCTTCCCGGCACAGGAGGACACGTCTCAAGACCCCTTCTAATTACATCTGGCGAAAAGTCGAGCGACCAAGCTGTGCTACAAGCGGCCAAAGCATTATATGCATTATGCTCACCAATTAAAGGTAAGACAACGTTTGCCAGCGTTATCCCATCAGGTAAGACGATGTCCATGACAATGCCCTCAAGAGAGCTACTAACTATTGAACCATAAAACCTCCCTTTTTTCCTTTGCCGAATCGAAAAACTTAGGGCATAAGGCTCAAATGTTTCTTGTATCATCTTGCCATAAACATCGTCAACATTCGTCGATACTTTCCAGCCCCCGCGCATGTATTTTTCAAGCAATTTTTTCTTTGCTGCAAAATACTTATCCATATCGCCATGATAATCGAGATGCTCTGGTGTTAAGTTTGTAAAAATTGCTCTATCGTAAAAACATCCAACGATGCGCCCCTGCTCGATACCATGAGAAGAAGCCTCCATAACGCAAGCATGACAGCAATTTTTCACCATCCGGCTTAACAAGTTTTGAATCAAGGGCGCCTGTGGAGTTGTTCTTTCAGCTTCTTCTTCCTTTTCGCCATCATAATAAATAATAGTACCTATTAAACCGCACCTCATTTCGCCAGCATCTAAAATACTTTTAATTAAATAGGTTGTCGTGCTTTTACCGTTGGTACCGGTCACGCCAATCAAGAGCAACCTGCTCGCCGGTAATCCATTAAAGTATGCTGAAGCATATCCGCAAGCATCCCTTGCATTTGTAACTATCAACTGAGGTATGTTAAGATTTTCAATCCTTTCAGTCGCAAGCACAGCTATAGCACCATTCTGCTCAGCGTCGTGAGCAAATTCTATTCCTCTTCTTTTAGTGCCATCAAGGCAACAAAAAAGGGCACCTCTTTGTACGTGCCTGCTATCTATACAAATGTTGGAAACATTTTGTGATAAACTATCTAAATTCGGAGCTTTTATTTCCTTTAGACATCGTCGTTGAAAGAGAAATTCTGCTAGACTTTTGAGCGATACTTCCATTAGCCGTCACCTGTCCATTCTAGTTATTAATCTCAAATCCGCTTGTCATAATCTCTTCCACTATAGATTTGAAAATGGGAGCTGCGACAAGACTCGCAAGGTAACCTTTCGAACGTGGATTACCTATCACTATGACCAAAACATAATGCGGGCTCTCATGAGGCCAAAAACCCGCAAAGGTCGCCACATGGGCATCTTTTAAATATTGACCCTTGTACGCCACCTGCGCCGTCCCGGTCTTGCCTGCCACCTTTGCTGCTCCTACATCTGCTTGCTTGCCAGTGCCCTCCACTACTGCACGCCTTAAAGCCGTTCGAAGTGATTTTGACGTGCTTGACGAAAGCACTCGTGCAATCTCGCGCCTTTGACCGCAATAAACTCTGTTACCTTTTCCATCGAAAACTTCTCTTGTTACATAAGGACGGATTAAAACGCCTCCATTGGCAATTGCCGAAAAAGCTTGAGCTAACTGTATGGGCGTAATCGCAATGCCCTGACCTAAGGAAATATTAGCCGGCACAACTCCCCACCATTGCGATGGGAGTGGAAGCAATCCTTCTTCTTCTCCCGGCAATTCTACGCCTGTGGGAATGCCAAAGCCCCAGCCTTTTAACGCGTTATAAGTAAAGTTCGGGGGCATCTTCATTCCTACTTGAGCCATTCCTACATTGCAAGAATTTATAAGTATCTTGTAAATGTCCTGCGATCCGTGAGCGCGGCCCCCTACTTCGCGAATGACATGATCTGCTATTCTTATAGACCCACCACAGCGGAAGGCGCTTTTTGCATTAACATATCCACCATCCATGGCGATGCCCATCATTATGGGCTTGAGAACAGAACCAGGTTCATATACTCTTCCTATAACATTGTTGCGAAGTCTTTCATCTGTAAATGTACCCCTATCCTCCGGATCAAAAGAAGGGTAGCTTGACATCGCCAGTATTTCGCCCGTCATGGGGTCCATACACATGGCAGCACCCCACTCCGCTTGATTTATCTCAGCACCTTTTTGCAAGGCGCTGTCAACGATATATTGTAGCCTCCAATCGATAGTAAGAATTACTTTGCTCTTAGGAAAAACTGACCCTTTGTCGGACAAAGTAGAGGCCATTTCAAAATAGTTCCCTGCCGCGTCTCTTACTAAGGTCCTGACTTCCGGAGGAGTATACAGAAAAACATCCCATTGCCTCTCGACGCCGGCGAGCCCTTTTTCGTCTATATCAACGAAACCAAGCAAATGAGCCATGTACTTTCCAAAGGGATAGGAACGTTCCATTTCTTTGACGCCATAAATCCCTTTTAAGTTTAACGACAAAATTTCTTCTCCCTTGGGTAAAGGCAATTTGCGAGTCAGCCAAATAAACCTTCCCGCAAGGGGTTTATGTAATCTTTCAATTACGTTTTTCGGCAAGTATCTTGACAAAATCGACAATTGATCCGTATCCCAAAAGACAGGATCAACGAACAAACTCCATCTTGGCACCGACAAGGTAAGCGTAACGCCATTTCTGTCGGCTACGACGCCTCTTGACGATGTCGCCAAAACTTGTTGCCAGTACTGGCTTTGTGACCAAAAAACGACCTTAGAATCGGGAACAAGGCATAGCTGAAAAACCCTAGCGGTTATGACAGCGAAAACTAAAAAAATTATATGCCAAATGCCCTTAGACTCCCTCAAAATTGATCCTTTCGCTCCTCCCTGGCGCTAGCAAAGGGATTAAGCAATTTTAAGATCCCCCTCTTCTCTGTAATCAGAGGTATTGAGGCTGTGAACGGCGATTTTTCATCTCGAGATACAGCAGCGACTCGGATAGTTGTGTCAATCCCTAAATCTTTTGTCATGCCTAAGCTACCACTTGCGTAATATACCACACGATCGGGCGCCATTAAAGAGAGGAGGCGTTGAGATAGGAGCAAATTCTTTTGCTGCAATTCATCGATTTGTTGATTTAGTACGATTAACTCGTGCTCAAGATACAAACTATAAAAACGAAGTCCAGCAAGCCCGAGGAGAGCCAAGGAAATTAATATGATATAGCAGTACACCCCCTTTTTCCCCATCCTTGCTGCCAATTTCTTCGCCCCCTCACTGCCAAGATTAAAACTTTGCAAATGCTCTCAGCTTAGCACTCCTGGATCTAGGATTACTTTTAATTTCTTCCGCCTTCGGCGATATCGGTTTTTTTGTATATAAACTTCCTAAGCCATCAGTTTCCCACCGTTTAAATGTATGTTTAACTAGACGATCCTCCAAAGAATGATAACTAAGGACCACGATAATGCCTCCGCTTCGCACGCATCCTGCGCTTTTCTCCAATCCCATTTTTAACGCATTTAACTCGTCGTTCACGGCAATTCGAAGCGCTTGAAAAACCCTTCTGGCCGGATGCTTTCCCATGCGCCTTTGAACTTTCGCCGGCAGGGCACCACGAATAATATCAACCAGCTCTGACGTTGATGAAATTTGGCCGTAGCGATCACGATGACGCACAATTGCCCTTGCCAATAGGCGCGAAAAACGCTCCTCTCCATACTCATAAAAAATCTTCGCTAACTCATCATAGGTTAACTTATTAATAAGATCGCAAGCAGTTACTGTCGCATCTTTATCCATTCGCATATCGATAGGGCCTTCTTTGTTAAAGGAAAAACCCCTCTCTTCATCGTCAAGTTGCAAAGAGGAAACCCCTAAGTCAAACAAAATTGCATCTGCATTCTCTTCTTTTAGTAGGTAAGTTTTTACGATCTCATCGATATGCTTAAAATTAGACTTGAGTAACAAAACTCTTTCTCCAAAACATTCCAGTCTTTGAGCAGCCATAACTAGTGCTTGATCATCTTGATCAATACCTAAAAGCCTAACTCTGGGAAACGAAGAAAGAATCTCGAAAGCATGTCCCCCTAACCCAACCGTTGCATCTATCACATAGCTCAAATTATCAATTTTCGATAATATAGCTATAATTTCCTCCGACATCACGGGAATATGTTTTACTTCTCCCATTCTACGCCCTCAACTATGGAAGGAAAGTTCGCCAAAATGTCTTGCCTGTATTCGTTCCATTTGTCGCGATCCCATATCTCTAAATGATCACCTACACCGATAACGCTTACTTCAGAGTTTAAAGAAGCATGGGATTTGAGCATCTGCGGAAGTAATATCCTGCCAGCGGAATCAACTGAAAGCTCGTGTGCAGTTGCCAAAAAGACGCGCAAGAAATCTCTTGCCTTGCTTCGTGAGAAAGGCATTCGTTGCAATCGCTCGAGCAGCTTCTCCCATCCGTCTTTCGAGTACAAAGAGACGCATTGTTCAACTCCAACGGAGGCAACAAGCTCATCTCCGAGCTCTTGCCGGAATTTAGACGGTAATACTAAACGCCCTTTCTTGTCCAAGCGATGCTCATAGGTGCCTATCATCATCTTTCACTTCATCCCACTTTATGCCACTTTCTACCACTTTACCATCAAGTCAATCCATAATGCAAGCCCCGAGACCTAAAAATTTCAAAAACTTTAAGGTCTCGGGGCTTAATATGTTACTCTTTCGAGCATCCCGTAAGCCGGGTTCTGTGACAACGATGGCCATTTCTCTAAGAAAGGACTCGCGCCCTTTCTTAAGCGATCAACCCGGAGGTCGGCGGGCCACCTCATCCCTCCCTATTTGATCTTGCTCCAAGCGGGGTTTGCCTGGCTCATCGGTCACCCGATGACCGGTGGGCTCTTACCCCACCTTTTCACCCTTACTCCTAAAGGGAGCGGTATGTTTCTGTGGCACTCTCCCGAGGCTCGCGCCTGCTGGACGTTATCCAGCGCTTTGCCCTATGGAGCCCGGACTTTCCTCATTCCTATGCGGAACGCGGCCATCTGGAATACTCGGATATCTTGTACTAATTCTGTTTTAAAGATATCATCATCATGGACTTTATGCAACCCAGCCGTCCGAAAGATATTTAGGGAGGTTTAGAGAGGTATAGAATGGAAACACAATTTTCCCCTATGCAGGGATACGAGAAATTCAAGAAGAAAATACGAGCATTGATCGATATTGATTTAGATGCCTATAAATATCAAATACATAGGCGGGCTCACATGCTAATGCAGCGTTGGAAATGCGCAAACTATGATGAATACTATGAGATGCTAAGAAAAGATCCTGAAAAACGCAAGGAATTCCTTGATTATCTTGCAATTAACGTTTCAGAGTTCTTTAGAAACCCTTCCATATGGCGGTCCCTACGAGACAAAGTTTTGCCAGACATTATAAAAGACAGGGGTAAAAGAATAAAGATGTGGAGTGCTGGTTCAGCCACCGGCGAAGAAGCATATTCCTTGGCAATACTAGCTTGCGAACTAAACTTGCTATGCCCTCCTTTTATCGAAGCTTGGGATATAGATGAAGAAGCAACAAATATAGCTTTGAAAGGAGTCTATCACCAGCGACAAATTACAAATGTCCCCAAGGAATGGTTAGAAAAATACTTCACTAAAGTTCAGGATGAACACATTAGAGTAAAAGATGAAATTAAAAGGCGCGTGCAATTTAAGATAGTTAATTTATTAAGTACGCCATTTCCACAAAATTTATATGATCTAATACTATGTCGCAACGTCATGATATACTTTTCCTCAGAAACGAAAAAAGAACTTTATCCGAAGTTTATTCAGGCTCTAAGACCCGGTGGTGTTTTGATGGTAGGTGCTACTGAACATATATACAATTACCGGGATCTAGGATTAGAGCCCCTTGGTCAATTTTTGTACAAAAAGTTAGTATAGTTCGCAAAATCCTAATCATTAACTCTTTGTCTGTTTTCTTTCCCCGCAATGAAATTGACCGATATAAACACCCCTTCCCATGGAACTCTAGCAATAGCATCGCAGATTCCATGGGAAAGGTTCATGCTATTTGCCCTTAAGCCTAGATGCACGTACAGAAACAGCAATATTTATTTGTAAAGCAGTTTAGTGAGATCTGACAATTTCCTTTATGCGCATTAATCTACTTAAATTAGATCGCTCCATCTCGTCTAATTTCATAGTTATATCCCTTATGGTCTCCTCAAAAGCAGGGATTAAAACGTATTCGAGGGCATTCACCCTCCTCCGCGTTCGCTCAATCTCGCAAGCCATAAGACGAAGTGCCTTTTCCTCGCTGGCCAAGCGTACTAAATCCGGAAGTAGTGCTGCAAATTGCTCTAAAGCCAGATCTAAACTACCCGAGGTCATTGCAAAACCATAACCTATTACTTGTCCCCCAGTCTCTTCAACGGCAAATTCAGGCACAACTACGCTCATGAGATTGCGTTTTTTTACGTCAACCATGGCCTCGCCGCCACTGGCCATTAATAGCGATTGTTCCAATATTGCCGGCACCATTTGTGCCCGTGCCATCAAGAAACCTCGGTAACAGGTGGTGAGCGCTGGCTCAACTTTTTCCCGCAATTTCATTACTTCTCTAGCTTTTTGCAAGAACTCTTTTATCAAAGCATCTTGTTTGTCTTTAAGCAGTTTGTGGCCTCTTTTTGCGGTAACAAGACGCTTTTTTATGACATTTAGCATCATCCTGTTGGGATTTACGTTTAACTTATTAGCCAACTTCGATCACTCTCTCATCCTGTGATTGGCTATCTTGTCGTTTAGGCTTGAGGTATTTTTCAATGTATTCATCCCTAACGCGCTTAAGTTCGGTTAGTGGCAATGGGGCCAAAAGCTCCCATCCTAGCTCTAAGGTTTCTAAGATGCTTCTGTCTTCATACTCTCCCTGTCTTACATATTTATCTTCAAATTTATCGGCAAAGTCTGCAAAGGCCTTATCGTTTTCGGTCAGGGCTCCTTCACCAAGAATTGTAGCTAACTCCTTGGCTTCTTTGCCCCTCGCATAAGCGGCAAATAACTGGTTAAGCAAATCGGCATGGTCTTCTCGTGTTTTACCTTTTCCTATGCCTTTATCCTTCAAGCGAGAAAGGGAAGGCAACACGTCAACTGGTGGATAAATGCCCCTGCGATGCAAGCCCCTGTTTAATATAATTTGTCCTTCTGTGATATAACCGGTCAAATCAGGTATTGGGTGGGTTATATCATCCTCGGGCATTGTAAGTATGGGCAACTGAGTTATAGATCCCGTGTAGCCGCGCAAGCGTCCTGCTCGCTCATACATTGTAGCAAGGTCGGTATAAAGATATCCTGGATAGCCCCTTCTTCCGGGGACCTCCTTTCGTGCAGCTGATATCTCACGTAGAGCCTCGCAATAATTGGTCATGTCTGTCAGTATAACTAATACGTGCATGTCAAGCTCAAAGGCTAGATACTCGGCGCAAGTAAGAGCTAACCTGGGCGTAGTTATGCGTTCTATAGCAGGGTCATCAGCTAAATTCAGAAACATGACAGCTCGATCGATGGCTCCCGTCCTTCTGAGGTCATCCATGAAGAAAGAGGCTTCCTCGAAGGTGATGCCCATTGCGGCAAACACGACAGCAAAAGCTTCACCGGTTCCCAAGACAGTTGCTTGACGTGCAATCTGAGCAGCTATTTTATTATGAGGCATCCCGCTGCCCGAAAAGATGGGCAACTTCTGGCCTCTTACTATAGGATTCATGCCATCGATTGTCGATATCCCAGTTTGTATAAACTCTGACGGATAGTCCCTTGAGTAGGGATTTATCGGATAACCGTTTATATCAAGATGTTTCTCTGGAATTATCGCAGGACCATCGTCTATGGGCTCTCCCCGTCCATTAAATATTCTTCCCAAAATGTCTTTGGAGACCGGTATCATCAATACCTTGCCCATAAAACGAACCTTGGTGCTTTCGAGGTCAATTCCCGTCGTTCCTTCAAAAACCTGCACCAATGCCCTATCCGTCGATATCTCCAAAACGCGGCCCCGTCTTTTTTCCCCGTTGCTTAAAGATATTTCGACCAACTCATCGTATCGAACGTCAATCGTCTTTTCAACCACCATTAGTGGACCAGAAAGGTCGGTTATTGTTCTATATTCCTTAGGCAGCATAGTTGTCGCCTCCTGTAGGTATGATCTTATTTATCTGAGAGCGGATCTCTGCTTCAAGCTGATCTAAGGACTCAAGATTTTCTTCAGCAATATATCGCATCCTCGCTATCTCTTCTCTAACAGGAAGTTCGAATAGTTTTTTAATGTCCGCTCCCCGCTTCAATGCATCCATTGCCGTACGATGAAAAGTCAAAATATTTCGTAACATCTTAAATTGTTTATCCATTGAAGCATAGGTATCTATCTCATGAAAGGCATTTTGATGCAAAAAATCCTCCCTAATAGATTTTGCGGTCTCTAGGATTAAACGTTCCTCCCTCGAAAGCGCATCTATGCCGACCAGCCTGACGATTTCTAAGAGCTGAGCTTCCTCCTCCAAAAGCGACATGGCCTCCGTGCGCTGTGAGCTCCATTCACCGTCATACCTTTCATCCCAGTATTCTCCAAGCACATCGGTATAAAGGGAATAACTGTTAAGCCAGTTAATCGCTGGGAAATGACGTTGATAAGCTAATGAAGCATCCAAACCCCAAAACACCTTTGTCACCCTGAGGGTATTTTGGCTGACAGGTTCCGAAAGATCCCCGCCAGGAGGAGAAACTGCTCCGATGACGCTTATTGCTCCTTCTCTCCCGTCTTCTCCTAAACATACACACCGTCCGGCACGCTCGTAGAAGGAGGCTAGCCTCGTACCCAGATAAGCAGGATAGCCTTCCTCACCTGGCATCTCCTCGAGTCGTCCTGATATCTCGCGCAGAGCCTCTGCCCACCGACTTGTGGAGTCAGCCATCAGGGCAACCGAGTATCCCATATCTCTATAGTATTCTGCGATCGTAATAGCCGTATAAACGCTGGCTTCGCGCGCTGCCACAGGCATATTGGAAGTATTGGCTATGAGCACCGTTCTTTTCATCAGCGGTTGCCCAGAACGCGGATCTGGCAATTGTGGGAACTCGAGCAAGACGTCGGTCATCTCGTTACCCCTTTCACCACATCCTACATATACAACTATCTCGGCGTCAGCCCATTTGGCGAGTTGATGCTGAATGACGGTTTTACCGCTACCGAAGGGTCCTGGAACACAGGCAGTTCCGCCTCTTGAGACGGGGAAAAACATGTCCAAGACGCGTTGACCTGTTAGTAGAGGTACTTCGGGGTTTAGCCTCTTTGCCACTGGCTTGGGAAATCTTACTGGCCAACGTTGCATCATCGTAATTTTATAGACGTTGCCCTCTTTTCCTTCAACTTCGGCGATAACTTCTTCTACCGTGTTCTTTCCTTCTTTGATGGATTTTACCCTGCCTTCAATGCCAATCGGAACCATTATGCGGTGTTCCACCAAAACGGTCTCTTGTACAACTCCAAGCACATCCCCTGAACTTACCAATTCTCCAACTTGAACTTTAGGAATGAATTCCCATTGTTTCCTTCTGTCCAAAGCGGGTACGTCTATACCTCTAGTAATGTAAGGACTTTGTGCTTCACTTTCAATAATCTTAAGCGGCCTTTGAACGCCATCGAAAAATTGTTCGATAAGCCCAGGCCCTAACTCAACGCTCAAGGGGGCACCTGTACTGATCACCGGTTCTTTTGGTTTTAAGCCTGAGGTCTCCTCGTAAACCTGAATGAACGCATTATCCCCCTTAAGCTCTATGATTTCTCCCACAAGACCTAAATCGCCTACGCGAACTACGTCGTACATAGACGCGCCAGCCATACCGCTAGCTACTACTAAGGGCCCCGATATTCTAGAAATTGATCCCTTTATCTGCTGCTTACGAGCTTCTTCGCCCATGAAAGTTCCCCCCAAATCCAAAAATTTTCCTAATCATTTATTGGCAAATATATCGATGCCGACCGCCTTTTCCACCCAATTTCTTATCTGTGATGTGCCGTAACCGGTCGAATACTTTAAAGTTGGTATGGAAATTACGCTTAACATGTTATCACATGTTAAATCATCTATCATTTGCTCATATCTCCGGCAAAGATCTTCCGTCATGAAGCAAATAGCGAATCTCTTGTTTATCAAATCAAGGAGAATCTCTCTTAACCTGTTTTCATCATCAGGGTCATCTATTGCGAATTGTCTTAGCCCAATGGCTTGAAAAGGTAAAATGCTATCATAATCACCTACAGCTGCAATTCGGTGACCTCTATGCTGCATGACGTAACAACCCCTTTATCATGTCTTTCTCCACTCCGCTTGCTTTGCCAACCAGAATTATTCTGAGGTTACGAACTTCCATCTCTTTAAACCATAGGTAGCGCACTACTTGTTCTGGTGCAAATGGATCGTACTGATATTGGTCCAAATAACTACTTATTAATCTATCCGAACGTCGCTCTACCTCGGGCAAGACTTGAAAGTCTTCTACCTCTTCTATACCGCTTAACGCGTCGCCCATATAACCAAAAGAAAGCGCCCTCGACCACGACTCTCGAGGTTCGGGATAAAGCTGGGTTAAGAGATCTGAAGAAAAAATCCCGCCAGGGTGAAGGTGATCTAAAACCTCAGAAACATCGACATTCAACCTTTTCAGGCGCAACATCGTCCTAATATTTTCTCCATCTATGCGAAGACGAACGTATTCCTTCACGCCAGGAAAGGAAATATCATCGGCAATAAGGCGCATGGCGTAAAACATATGACGATCCAAAATGTTTTCAATTTCCAAGATATTCTTGGTCTGCTCCCATATCATGACACAAGAAGGTATAACCCTATGCAACTGATAAGGAAGGAGGCGATAATCTTCGCTTTCTATGGCCAATATCATTTCATCAGCCGGATAAGATCCCATAGAAACCAAAAGATCCCACCGGCTCTCTCCTCCACCTCTTTGTGCAAACAAGCTTTTCAACACAACCTTCATATTGTGAAAGTCATAGGGAACTTGGAACAAGGAAACTATCGAGGGATCAGGAACAAATTTTCTAAGCTCGTTGTAAAGATAGGCAAGTTCTGCTTCTAGTAACTTATCATACGAAGAAGCACCAGTCTCGGCTACCCACTGTCCATAACAAGTCTCCATAAGCAACTTCCATGCACTATCAAAGCCGTCCGCATCAGCCATTTGCTGCAGAATGGTCGAATCGACCATCCGATTTTCCATGGCCTTGATACGAGACACAGCATATGTATAATCACATTCAGCTTTCAACAGCCTCACCAACCCTAAAATATTTCATGATTCGTCACTTAAAAGTTGCCAATTTCAACGAAATAGCCACCACATTATTCTGCTATCTTAAAGGGTTAGTTCACAAAAAGTTCCTCCGCAATGGTCAATTCCAGATCATCTTGAATGTTGGTTATTAGCATGTCAAAAGAACAATTAATATCTATATCTCCCAGATTAAGCACGAAGCCACCTTTGTGTGGCAAACGCTCATGTGCCAAAACAAGCTTCGTACCGTTTTCCTCATTAAAACTGGCAATCCACTCGTTGGTAATGACCTTTTCATCCTCACCAACGTATAATACGCCTTCCACCGACTCTGATTCTTTGACGGCCGTTTTTAAAAGTTTTGCCACGAAGGCAACATGCGTCTTCGAGTCAAGTTGACATAGTTTCTCGCGAGCCTCATTCAGTACTCCCTCGATCAGGGATCTCTTCATGGCTAGTTCCAACTTCCTAAGATCTAGATTCGCCACTATCTCCCTTCTTTTGAAGACGTTTTCTCTTTCTTCCTTTGCACGTTGCATCCATTCTTTTTGTATTTTTTGAGCCTCTTCTTCAGCTTTTAAGATGATATCATCTGCTTCTGCTTTAGCCTTTTTCAGTATCTCCTCAGCCTGTCTCTTGGCATCTTCCTCTATCTTTAATTTCACATCAGCTAGAGCCATTGCATACACCTCTATAGGCTAATGCCATTTAGCAATATAATGCTCATCAATAAGGCTAAAACAGCGTAGGTTTCAACCATAGCCGGAAGTATGACAGCTTTACCCGTCTCTTCCGGTCGTTTGGCGATAAGCTGGATGCAAGCAGCAGAGGTCTTACCCTGGGAAAATCCTGATATATAGCCCACAATGGCAATTGGTAGGCAAGCGAAAAGTATCGCCATCCCCTGTTCTAAGCTAACAGGAACCGGAGAGCCGCCCAACAAACCCACTTTCATGATGGTAAAAAACCCGGTCAACAATCCATATATTCCCTGAGTCCCCGGTATCGCCTGAAGAAGCAGGATTAATCCAAACTTTCCAGGGTCTTCCGTCATTACTCCTGCTCCGGATTCACCAGCAACACCTACTCCCAAAGCAGAACCGGAACCAGCACACCCTGCAGCTAAAGCAGCACCTAATATTGCTAAAGCAAGTCCCCATTCCATTATCAACAACACGCTCCTTTCAAAAAATATAAATCAGCGTTAAACTACTCCATCTTCAAACATGAGATTAACTGAAAGCTTTGGCCCGAATTAACACTTCATAATCACGGGCATCGGTAACATTGATATATCGCGCGTCCATATTAAAGGGCTCAAAGGACCTGCCGCCGGTTTTGTAAAATTTACTAAAGAATTCAACGTACTGCAAACGCAATGAGTGCACAAAGGCGCCTAAAATGTTTACCGCAATGCTAAATCCATGACCCCCTGTAAATAAAACGAAACCTAAAAGCCATCCTATGTAAGGAATACTAAATAACTGCATCGTTAGGGTGTTAATAATCATGGCGATAGCTGAGGTTGCTAGACCCAGCGCTAAGAGTCTGCTGTAACTTAAAACATCACCCAAATATGAAGTGATAGAATACAAACTCATCACGCCAGAGAACAGCTTGGAAAATATGTTCTTCTTTTCTCTTCCTTGAGTGGCAATTAATATGCCGGCCCCAACTAAGGAGATAATCGCGCTTGGCGATGAGAAGACGGGAGATAGCATTCCAGCGCGAACCAAGATGTACATAGCCAATCCTAAAAGAAACGTTATCCAGCCTCCCTGATCTCCAATCGCTCCAATGTAATCTTTCTTACGGAGATTATCAAAAAAGGCTATGAAAAGCCCGAAGATGATTTGAACAAAACCTATAAACAACGAAAATCCCAAAAAAGGCATTGGATCGTGCATCACGTCTGTGATCTTCACTGAGTTTTTTAAATCTCTCAATGCTGCGAAAATGGGAAAGGCGTCGATCATATCCCCAAACAAAGAACCCGTCAGAATACCAACCAGAACCGATGAGACTCCTCCTAAGAGGAGCAAAATAAAAAACTTCAAAGCATCTCTACGCGGACAATACTTCAAGATTGCAAAAAGGAGGATTAACGCAAAAATCCCGCCGTAACCAGCATCTCCTAAGCACATGCCAAAAAATAGAAAATAAAATGGGGCAAAAAAGGGAGTCGGATCAATGCCATCATATTCAGGCAACCCGTATAGTTTAGTCAATGGTTCGAATGGCAACACCCATTTTCTGGAAACCAAAAAAATTGGAGGTTCTTCTTCCTCCTCCGGGTCTGAAATTTCCATATGCACTAACTTATCGTAGCAAGATAACGCTTCACTGACAACATCTATCACTACCCGAGGAATCCACATTTGCATCCACGTTGCATGCTCCGTAGATAAGCCCGAGCAAAGAGCCTCAATCCTTTTTTTGGTAAGATTGTAATAATCGTGAAGCAGCTGAACCTTTGAGAAATTCTCTTGAGCTTCTTCGGCAATTTGCTCTAAAAACCGCTCTTCTTGAGATTTCAACTCTTCCTTACGATTAGCAAGTTTGCCTAATTCTTCGGCAGGCGTCCCGGACAATCTTCGATCGAGTTCGATTATAGACGCTCCACTAGCGCTAAAAATACTTCTGATCTCTTCATTCTTCTTTCTAATAAAGATCGCAATCGCATAGACTTCCTTATCTTTTTCGGCAGGCATAGAAATGTGAAATTCCCCTTCATCTGGCTTGAGAAACCCACCTAATTCTGTTTTCAGGACACCGATTTGTTCCACAGGAACAGTGGCAATCAAACCAGTTATGTACTCCGTGCCTTCTGTCAATAAAGACAAAGGCAATGAAAAGTCTTTTATTTTCACAAGAACCTCTTCTGCAGCCTTAAGTTTTGAAAGTTCTGCCCCTATTTCTGATAGTTTTTTATCCAATTCTCTGAGTTTTGCGGAATAATCTACTAGATCAAGTGATTTCTCTAATTCGACCATCTCATCCAAGGAAACCTTCGGCTTATTGCCCAGCAATCTCGCAATCTTATCTCCCTCGTCCTCGTAGTATGGTTCAAGAAACCTTATCACGAACCTCGCTTCGGACAATTTTTCATCAAGATTCTTTAAACTCTCAAGCTGCGGCATGTCCCCATCTGTCCGTTGAGTCTTGATGATCTCGCAACATCCAAGCTTTTGTAGATCACTTATCACCTCATCCCTCACGGACTCATGAACCACCAAATCGAGCTTGCAGAACTTAGCTATAGCCATACTTCTTCATCACCTCTTCCACGACTAAAGCAGCAACTTGATCAACCTTGGCTGCATATAGCTCCCTTTGAGAAGTGATTTTCTTCCTTCCCTCCTCTATCGATGAGAGGGCCTTCTTCTCTGCTTCCTCTTCGGCCTTTTGAATTACTTCCCTATACTGAGCCCGGGCTTTGGCTTTTGCTTCTCTGAGCATTTCCTCTGCTTTTGCGCGGGCTTCTTCGAGAATGCTGTGAGCTTTGACTTTCGAGTCATCTACCAACTTCTTAGCGGTTTCTTCGGCTTCTTTTAGCTCTTGCGCAATATCAGATGGCATCCTACTCACTCCTTTGCCGAAATTATGTAAAACACACCTAAAATATCAAAATATAAGGAACAAGTTATGATTGCCACAATTGAAGTACAGTCTACTAATTTTGACAAGCAATGTCAAATTACTCCGGTTATATGCACAAAAAAACGGAGCGGACAACGGGACTCGAACCCGCGACCCTCGGCTTGGGAAGCCGATGCTCTACCTGCTGAGCTATGTCCCGATCGCGCTCCAGATAATATTAGCACAGATAGGGCTTCTTATTCAACGACTTTTTTAAAAATTCATACAAATTCGATAGAGGCCGACGCTCCTAACTCGACATAAAAAAATTCCTGACAGGCCAAAAAGCCAGTCAGGAACTAAAGTCTGGAGCGGACAACGGGACTCGAACCCGCGACCCTCGGCTTGGGAAGCCGATGCTCTACCTGCTGAGCTATGTCCGCCTGCGCATAAATTATATCGGGAAGGTGTTCCTTTTGCAAGGATCCGATCTTCCTCAAGATGTAACTTTTATGGGCACAAGATCTTCATTAAAGCAAGCAAACAACTAACAATTGCAATGCTGATTGTTAAGAAGGGCCTTCGATATTTCCTCAAGCTTCTCGTCGGTTATGCTGAATTTTTTCTCGAATCTTTTGTCGTTAACTTTTGCAACGATAATCTTGTCGGGAGAAATTTCGCGGATTATGTTTTTCAACTTATCAATTGATCCCGGATCATCGCTACGACCCTTGATGATGGTAATTTCGAATATAAATTTCCCTGAGTATTGCCTCCTAAAAGTGGCCATGTTTGAGATATATTCAGCTAAAGTATACCCTTCGATAGGTCTTTGGAGCTTTTGAAAGTTCTCTTCCGATAATCCCTTTATCTCACCTACAACTTCATCGCAACTATTGGCAATTTTCATATATTCACTTCTACCTAGCAAATATCCGTTAGTAAATAGCCTTACAGTCTTACCTTTAGCCTTGATGAGATCTATGATATCGTCAATCCTATCGTTTAATAGGGCTTCTCCCTTTGAGTTAATGAAGATCAAATCTGGATTCAAAGCATTTATATTGTTTTCCAGCTCAACTATTGAATTATCCGTCCCAGGAAATGACCTTTGGACATCTGTTTTATGTTGGGACCTCCCGATGGGACAAAATACACAATCAAAATTGCAATATTTTTCCGGAAGTATATTTACTTCCAATACTTTTCTTCCGTCCTCTATGTAAATATCCTTATAGCTAAAATAGCTTGAGGAATTCATTGTGATATCCTGCTCCTTTTAACAATATATCACCTTACTCGCTCGCTTCCACCTTTACATATCAATGCCAATTTTGTGATTTTGACCTCATTAGCTACTTTTCAGTCATAAGAACCTTCTCGTACATTTCAATCTTATAGTTTAGACGCACTAATGTCCTTTTCATCCAATTTATGATTCCCACCAGTTGTCTGCGAAGTCCTCGTCATCAAGGTCACGCACTCTACGTGGCTTGTCTGGGGAAACATATCTAAGGGCAGTAGGTTTACGGGTTTATATCCCATGTCCATCAAGACTTTGCCGTCCCTTGCCAATGTAACCGGATTGCACGACACATATACTATTTTACTTGGCCTGATCTTGCCTATAAAAGTCAAAACATCCTTATGACAACCCGTCCTAGGGGGATCCAGGACTATCGCATCAAAGTCGCCGTCAATTTTGTTAAATACCACATCTTCAGCTTTGCCACAGGCAACAAGCACATTCGAGAGGCCGTTTTTTGCAATATTAAGCGATAACGACTTGCAAGCAGGCTGCCATTCCTCCACAGCTACCACATTTTCGCATATTGAGGCCAAAAAACACGTTATTGTGCCTACTCCAGCATAAAGCTCTAAGACCCTGCTGTTGTCTGCTATATGCTTCGATACAGTTTTGCATATATTGTAAGCCTGAGGCACATTAACTTGGAAAAAATCGCTTACGTTGTAACTTAGCTCAAAAGCCCCTAGACGCTCCCGTAAGTTAATTTCATCTCCAGCCAAGAGAAATGTTTCAGGTCCCCATACGAAATTCCCTTTGGATATGTTTATATTTACTATGATACCCTGCAAGTTGGACGACTGTCTGTTAATAAGCTGGGTTGAAATGCGTTTTAGTTCGTCCATCTCCGAACGTTTGGGTTTACGGCTTAAGATCCAGGCCATCAGGGTCTTTCGACTTGACAGCGACGATCTCATCACGACATGACGGAGAAGTCCATTACTGCTGCGCTCATCATAAAAGGTCACATCACTATGCTCAATGACATCTCTCATGAGATTATAAAGGTCGTTTAAAAGGGGATCCAGGACGGGGCATCTTTTGATGTCGATGACTTCGTGTGTACCTCGGGCAAAATAGCCTAACTTCTTCTGATTTTTTTGATAACGCGTGTGGATTATAGCTTTATTTCTATACCCCCACACTTGTGGACTGGGAACTATCGGCTCAATGATTACATTCGGCCATTTTCCTATCCTCGTGATGGCTTCTCCAATTAAGTGTTCTTTCG